>Ga0137410_10000013_pt1 | contig 134199 bp, 120 predicted proteins | sample CZODoug1_16funga_FD_108878 | JGI IMG/M metagenome (GOLD analysis project Ga0137410, IMG submission 108878) | Vadose zone soil fungal communities from Angelo Coast Range Reserve, California, USA - CZODoug1_16fungal (Illumina Assembly) | ecosystem: Environmental > Terrestrial > Soil > Vadose... | reverse complement strand
CTGGAGGCCTTCTTCCAGCACTCGCCCTCCCCCACCCTGGCCGCGCTGAGGGCCTACCAGGTCGCCTTATCCCGCGCGACGCTTGCGGTCGGCGGAAAGGCCACCGGGAGCCATGCCCATCGGCGCACTGCCGCTCTGGACTTCTACGGCGATCGATACCACCACTACCGGGCCCAGGGCCTCACTCCGGCCGATGCAAGACGTCGCGCCGTTGAAGATGCCGTCGAGCGCCTGGGACACTCCCGAAATCGGAAAGATGTCGCCGCCGCCTACCTCTCCCGGAAGGGCGCGTAGCCGGCTTGAATCGATGACCTTCTCCGCGAAGGGGAGGCAGGCGGCGGGGGGTGACCCGGGAACGATGGTAGTGGATTTCGTAAACGCGGAGCACATAAGACCGTCCGGCATTTGCACTTTTCTCCCCGATTTCCTTGACTCGGCAGTCCAACTTCCATGATTTGCGTGAAGGTTGTGACCTGGGAACACCCCCCGGTCGTGTACCGGCTGTTGGTTGGTCGGGTAGGCCTAGTTGCTGGCCGGAATATCGGGCCGGTGGACCTCGAAGCAGCGGACGCAGCTCTGGTGAACATGCCACCTGGGACGTACGATGCGTCGGACGGCGCGGGATACCTGAAGGCGATCCTGGCGACCTTCAAGGGATCCCGGATGCGGCCTGAACAGGTGGAGTTTTAGGAGAGACGGGGATGTGGGTCATTGATCTGCTGAAGGCGGGATATCACTGGGCGCATGACCATTGGGCGACCATCTCATCCGTCCTTTCCGGCGGCGTCCTGCTCGGGATCTGGGGATGGTTCAAGACCTGGCGGACCGAGAAGAAGAGGGCCGCATCCCTGGTCTACATGTACTCCGAGGAGTGCGTGGGCATGTATGAACGATTCGCGCAGTACGTGAACCAGATTTACCTCGAGCGCAAATATTCACTCAGCCGCCCGTTCAGCTTCCTCCCCTCGTCAGAACTGGCTCGGCTGGTGGAGCTGGACGTCAGCCGTGAAACGCTCTCGGCCATCTATGTCATCCACGAACGGAACAACCTGGTCACGCTCCAGGTGGACCGGGCGCAGCAGTTCATGCAGGAGATGTATTACCCCGCCACCTTCGGCGACCGGAAGGTGTACGTGCTCCCGTCCCAACGGGAGTTCGACCGGATCAAGGACTTCGTCGAGTCCGAGTACGAGTCCCTGATCAAGGCGATGGACACCCTGGTGGCCGACTGCTCGAAGCGCTGCGGCAAGAAAGCGACAGCCGAACTGCGGGAGAAGTACGAGAAGGCGAAGACGAAGATCAAGAACGCACAGGAGAAGAAGGACCCGAACGGCACCTTCAAGGGCGAGCGGCCCGATTTGGGAGGAGGGACTGCTCCTATCCTTGGCGTGCCCATTCCGATGTGACGTAGCTCTTAACCTAACACCTTGATGAACTCTTCTAGCGTGAGGATGCGCTGGGCATTCCGGCGCCACGGGGCCGCGTACTTCCTCGCGTTGTAGTCCCGACAGACAAACACATCGAAGTTGGCCGCCGCGACCGCATGATGCGCGTCGAACGCATCCCCTCCATCCAGCTTGTCCTTCTTCAGGATCTTGTGGAAGTAGTGAGACGTCAGCTGATACATCATGCCACGAAAACTGGTCGTCTCCTCAACGCGCCGCGCCAGCTCGTCGAGCGGAAGAAGTGCCTTCAGGTCCTTAGGCGTCCACATCGTAACCATGGAGAGCATCGCCTGACCGCCGCTGTTATCGCCCAAGAAGTCCTCGAACTTCTCGGGGATTGTTTTCGTCGGATCAAACTTTGCGCGCTCCGCTTTGACGAATCTCCACCAAGCGCACAGCCATTCCGCCTTCTTGCACCGCTGCTTATCATACTGCAGCTCACAATTGTCCTTTGCCTCCTGGTCATAAAGCCCGTCAGCAAGTCGATCTATCGTGAAAGCAAGCTTCAACGCGTTCTTGGAATCTCTGGGCTCGAGAAAGTCCCTGTCCTTCGAGGGGTCGACGAGATGCCGAACGTCCTGAGCAGTAAGGTCCGGAGTATCCTTGACGAGACAGGCTCGCAATACGATCTCCTGCACGGTCTTCATGAGTTGCTGGCCCAGCGCGGGGTTGCCCTTGAATGCGCACATCAATTCCTGGAGAAGATGGCGAGTCACATAGGTTTGCGCCTGTCCCTCGTCCCGGGCACGCTTCAATCTGGCGATGCACTCCGGACGCCCGGGCTTAGGATTGTGCACGAGCTGATTCCAGACACTCGTGTCGAGGTAGTAGGTCAGAGGCTTCCCGGTCTTCGTGGTCATCGGTTTCTCTAACCGGTCAGCCGACGCGGGGTTCGCAGGAATGGTCCGCAGCTTCTTAGCTTCTGCAGCGACTTGTAGGTACCACGAGGTACTATTGAGGCGATGGCAGACAATGTGTCGAATCGATTCTCCATTTGGGCGTTGATGCGGATGTTCATTGGAGCCTGCTTAGCTGCAGTTCAGTTAACTCTCACCCCATATTTGAACTACGCCGGACGAGGTGGTTGCCACCCATTGCTTCCGAATCCAGTGCATCAAGTTCTGTTGTGCGTGCTTGTGCTTATAGCTTCTTTGGTCGCCACCTCCGGATCTCCATCCCTCTCGAATCCAAGGAAAGTCTGGCAATGTTTATTTCGAAGCGCCCTCTATTCCGGAATCATGACCCTGTTCTTCTTCGAGTTGGTTTGCTGCTGCTTGTTGAGATTTGAGGAGGTTCCTCCGCGGAATGATCCGCATGAGAACGCTGCAATTGTGTTCTTTGGCCTTATTTGGATCGTTTCGTTTAACTTCCTCCTCTTCGGTGCACATTACCTGCGAAAATGGATGGCGCCTGGATCGGTCCCCCAAAATGCGTTAGGGCGATAGGGCCTAGATCAGGAAGCTGCACCCGCGTCGCCTGCGCGAGCTCCCGTCGCCAGCCGACCCATTCTCTGGTGCCGAACCAGCGGGCGGGGCGACTGGTGATCCTTCAGTCGATGAGCATCTCTGAGAAAGGGAGGCGGTCGGGAGGCGCTCGTTGCTTGCCCCCAGTGGGGCTCATGGCTGTAGACTAGGAATAGTGCGGATGTTCGAAACCATCCTACTTGGGGCCCTCTCATTTGCCGCGCTTTTGCTAATCCTTCGAATGGCAACGAAGAGGTCCAAGCTGCGTCGGGCTCTAGCTATTTCCGCTTTGCTCCTCGTCGGAGGGGCGGCGATGATGATCGGGTCCGCGCTCTTCCCCGGACCTTTCGCCTTCGTCACCCCATACGAGTACTTGGGCACATTCCCTTCGACCGATCTCGACCATCGGGAGTGCACCATCGACGTTTATTCAAAATCCCTCAGCAACGTCACGCCCCCGGGAAGGTTGCCCAGGGTACAGCTTCTCGCTCATACCCCGTCGGGGACGACGAAGACCACCTACGATACTGGGTGGAGGTTCTGGGTCGGCAACATTCGCCCCATCGATGGAGGGATTGAGGTCTATCATGCCTACCCGCATGGCGGAGGGGTCCGGTTCCATCTTAAAGACGATCATTGGATCCTGGCGGAAGAAGACGTTCTCGGAGTGGATCCCAGGGAACTCGCGGCTTTGGAGGTTAGCGCGAGTCCTGAAGAACTCCGAGCGCTAATAAAGCTGGTCCACAATTCCCCGGGCCTGGATGCGGGGTGGTTCAATCCTACGGCCCTCATCCGCGCCGTCAACGGACTACGTTTAGCAGGGAAGGAGAAGGCAATCCGCGCGCTGCGCGCGTATTACGACATGGCGCGACTGAACGACTCCCATTGGGCGGAACTGAGGGCCGATCGGATTCTCCCAATCCTCCAGCTCCTCTTCGTGCCTGAGGGTGGAGCCCCCGAACGTCCCCGCTTACGGGAGTATGCCCTCCGCGGCCTGGATGTCGATACATCGGCTTGGCCTCTCTTTCCCCTCGTGGTTCAGGAGGACATTCCTTTTCTTCCAGCCCCTCACTCTGATCGCTACGCCGACGAAGTACCAGACGACGTACTCGCGGCCGTGGATTACTCATCCAAGTACGGCGTCCTTCGCGACAAGCCCCTTTCACCTCAGGCCGCCCCATGCCAAGCCGTCGAAACACTCATGGCAACGCCAGCATGGAAGGACTTTGCGGGGCATGGGAACCCCGGCGTACGGGTGGAAGGAGATCTCCTCATTCAAGCACTCAGCGCCACGCACACGATCTGCCCGGTCACGGCGAATCAGTACAACTCACTCGAACGAGAGCCCTTTGGCACAAGCGACCAGGAATGGAAGGCTCGGGTGGATGCCCTGCAGGAGCTGGTGCCCAAATGGGATGCCGTGAAGCAGGATTTCGTCGCGGGAAAGACCCTGCATTAGTTCGGCCTGCGCCTGCCATCCGGCGGACCGGCCAGTGTCTATCGTCGGCAGCGCCTCTCGACCATGGCTTGAGGTTGACGCCTAACAATTCGAGGACTCCTACCCATTCCGCACGCAAGAGTGCCCTGAAACGGGGTCCTCGCCCGCGATGGGTAGTGTAGGGGTTCGATGGTGAAATCGATCGACGGTATTTTCAATCCGCACGAATTTTAAGTGTTAGGTTTCGACCCTCTCACCCGCGATGGAGGTTAGAGGGCAAGAATGCTTCCGTTGACGGCTTGGTGGATGGCGGGCTCAAAGGACCTGCGAGGGAGATGCAGACCCTTCTCCAAGAATCTCACCCATTGCGTAAGCACGGGACTTGGCGGTTCTCTTATCTCGGGTAAAACGGCGCTAATAAGAGAACGCAGTTGCGAGCGCATCTACCGAATACTTTGCGAATGAGTTGACGCCCAGGGGATCCTGGGGTTCGTCACTATATCGGGCAGTAATCGTTCTTTGACGTGCGGGTGGAGTCCCTGGAACCCTTCCGGTGCATCCCGGAAGGAAAAGCCAATCCCTGCCCTTTGATGCCCAGCGTTGACGCTGGGGGCGCAGGTAAATGAACCTGCCCGAGGTTTAAGGACCTCCGGCAGGCCATATCTCAAAGCCCGTTGTTGCCGTACACGCGCTCGCCTCCCAGGAGGCGGCGAAGGCCGTGCCCGCGACGGCTGCCGTAAACCGCAGTTGGGTCCAAAGAAGCCCCGCCGTACCACGCCTAGGCCCAGCGTGGAGGGGGCCGAATGCCGAAGGCTGAACAAAGCTTCAGCCTTTAACCGATGTTCCCTTGTTGTCCCAAGGTGACCGTTCCAGACCGCTTCCATCCCGCCTTGTCCGAGCGCTCGGGGAGTCCAGCGCTCGGGGTCTACCTTGGGGTTTTTCGTTTTTCGAAAGGGAACCGGCATGGCAGCCACCACTCTCTCCCAGCTCTGGAAGTTCATTCCTATGACCACGGGCTACGTCCGGAACGCGTTCGGTTTTGACGAATCAACGGCCGCCGACGTTATCCAGGACGTGCTCCTCCGACTCTTCCGTAGCGGTCCGGAGGAGCTGGACTATCCCAAGCAGTATTTCTTCACCGCCTGCCGCTGGCGGGCCCTCCAAGTCCTTCGCGACCGCCATCATCAGGACAAAGCCTATGGCGTTCTCAGACAGCGGCAGGAACAGGTGAAACCCGAGTCGGAGGTTCTTATCGCGCTTGAGGACGAGGACAAGCCCAAGTTCTTCGGGCAAGCGACTCCCAAGCAGCGGGAGGTCTTCGAGCTCCTGATCGAGGGCCACAGCCAGGCCGAAGTGTCGGCGATCCTCGAGATCCCCGAGTCGACGGTCCGGATGCGGATTCACCTCGCCAAGAAGCGCTTCGGCAAGGGTGCTGCATGAGCACTGAAAACAGGACCGCTTTTACACTGGTCCCGGACGCTTGCGACCTGTACGTCGCTCGTTCGATCCCGCCGCCGGCAGATCATGAGAGTCGGAGGGAAGAAGCGCGCACCCTGCTGATACAGTTTTTTGCGCGTCGCATTCTGACACAGATGCGGGGTATAGAAGACAGCAGGGAAGCTGCTTAGGGAGGAACGATGCGAGACGAACGCAGGATCTGGAAAGGCACGGAGTGTCTAGTCTACAAGCGCTGCTCGAAGGAAACGCAGGACGTGAGTCTTGACGACCAGGAGCAGGGGATAAACCTTGCGATGGCAAATTTGGGCCTCAGAACTGCGCTCGCCACGCTGGAAGATGACGGCAAGAGAGGCCAGGACGAATCGCGCCCCGGCCTGCTTGCCGTCCTTAGCTACGTCAGGACGCACCCCAACCCCGTCCGGAACAATTCGGACTTCATTCCGATCCTCGTGTACGACCTTTCGCGGTTCGGTCGCTTTGACGATCCCAAGAAGGTGTTCTCCTACTTCGTCGAGGTCGAGCGCTACGGATTCGAGTTCTATTCCGTGTCGGAGAGGATCCGCAGCCGCGGTAACATCGGCGATTGGGTCCAGGCCATCATCAAGAGCGAACAGGCATACGACTACAGCGTATCCCTCTCTCGATATGCGATGCGCACTGCCTGTTCGCTCGCCCAGAAAGGCTGGTGGCCGGGCGGCCAAGCTCCTCTCGGCTACGACCGAATGACTTTCGGGCCGGATGGGAAGCCCAAGTATCGCTACGCAACCCTGCCGGATAAGTCCGTCGAGAAACGGCTTCCGAACGGAGAGATCGTCGAGGTACTCCCTCCCCTCGAAGATCGGGGCCGCTTCCGGTCCGCCTACTCAGACAAGCTCAAGACCGACAAGGTGAAGCTCGTGCCGGGCAGACGAGAGCAGATCAAGATGGTCCAAGTCATCTTCAAGAAGTTCGTCGAAGAGGGCTGGGGACTGCGGCGGGTAGCTTCCTACCTCAACGGCATGGGAATGCTTCCTCCCCGAGGGCGTGTGTGGCTGCATACAGCCGTCAGGAGCGTCCTCACCAACCCGGCCTACAAGGGCACATTGGTTTACGGCCGACGGAGCGATGGAAAGCACCACTGGCTGACCATCGGAAAGAACGGGGACGAATACACCACGCTCATTGAGCGCAAAGACGTCCCCGGGCCTTCGTTCGTCCATCGCGCTGAAGCTGAATGCATCGTCATCGAAAACTGCCATGAGGCCCTCGTCGAAAAGAGCCTTTGGGATAGGGCTCAGCGCCGCTTGACGGCAGCGCTGCACGGCCCTATCGATCGGATACGCGGCCTTGGTGTGCGCTCCTCGTACTTACTCTCCGGCGACGGCCTCATGCGGTGTTCTCATTGCGGCTACCGCTTCCAGGGGGACACGGATCGCCGGAGCAAGATCCGCCGCTACATCGACAGCGGATATCACATGGGCGGCAAGGGCGTCTGCTCCTGCTATATGGTCCCTGCGGAACCCCTCGAAAGCTGGGTCGTCGAGCAGATCCAGGACAGGATTCTCGACGGTCGCGCCAGACTCTTTGCCAGCCGCAAGGAACTCGAGGAGGCCATCGAAAAAGCCCTTGGCGCTGGGCGCAGCGGTCGCGACAACAAGGACGACGAAGTGGCCCGCCTGGAGCGCACGCTCGCTGAACGAAAGGAGAAGGTCTCCGTCTTGGTGGCGAACGTCTCCGCCGAGAACATGACGCTTCTGAACGATCATATGAGCAAGCTCCGGCAGGAGATCGCGGGCATTGAGGCGGAACTGCGGGCGCTGCGGGTGGCGCACCGGGCCGGGGACATTGTCACCCGGGACCTGAAGGCCCTCGCCCATAGTGCGGCGGGCTACATCGTGGACCTTCGGAAGGTTCTCGAAGAAGGTTCGGCCGAGGAGAAGAAACGATTCGTGCGGGACTTCGTGGGGGACGTACTCGTCAACGGCAAAGAACGCGAAGTGAGCGTGGGCTTCTTCGAGGACGAATCGAAGGAACTTCCCCTGAAAGCTCTCGAGATTGCGGCGAGGCGTGCAGCGGGCGACGACGCGCGCTCTTTAGTGCGTAGCCCGTTGGGGGGACCAACCTTAAGGACACATCAGTCGAAATAGCTTTTCCCCTCGTACTTTCTGCCAAACCGTCTACTTCCCGGTCCCGTCGCAGGCCCCACATCGGACGATGAGTTTGCCGATTCCAACACCCTTATCACATCAATCTACCCTAGAACAAGGCGGGAGATTTTCCCTTAGCGACTGGCCCTCAAGACGGGGAGCACCTCAGCAGGTCACGGTCAATGTAGAAAGAGCCCCTTATTGAGATGGCGATGCGCATCGCGTCACCTATGCTGTTGAACAAATATTGCCCGTTGACCCGTGGGGGGCGATTGGAGTATTTAATGTATGTACGAAACGCGCGTTAGAGGTTGTTGGATTAGGGGTAGTCGAAACAAACGGGGGCTAAAATGCGGGGGAGGAGGAATGGGGAAGAGAAAAGGAGCAAAGGTCAAAGAGGCGGGTGAGGAGGCTCTGATCGAGAGCCCTGCGCGAAACGCGGCGATTTACTAGAACGGGAGTGCGCACGCGTCCAAGGCCGACGAACTCTCATTGAAGCGGCCTATAGCTGCCTCTTCCTTGCATCCGATGAATCCAACTGCGTGACCGGCGCCGAACGGGCAATCGACGGCTCCTACCATGCGCAAAAGCCGGTGGCCCAAAAACGCACCCGCACTTTCAGAGGAACCTTTGTATGACCTATCAAAGCGTGAACCCGACGACCGGTGAGGTCGTCAGGACATTCACCAGCCACACCGACGCCGAGCTTCAAGCGGCACTGAAGACGGCGCATGCGCTCTACAAGTCCGCGTGGTCCAAAGGGCCGATCCGGCCGCGCCTCGACCTGCTGAAGCGGCTGGCTCAGCTGTTCGACGACCGCGCGGAGGCGCTTGCGCGCATCCTCGTGACCGAAATGGGCAAGCGAATCGGAGAAGCGCGCGGGGAGGTCTGGGTTAGTGGCCAGATCGCGCGCTACTACGCTGAGAACGCGGAGGCGTTTCTGGCCCCGAAAGAGCTCAAGACTGCGCTCGGCAGGGGTTGGATCGAGTATCACCCGATCGGCGTCATTGTCGCGGTCGAACCCTGGAACTTTCCGTACTACCAGCTGATCCGCGTCGCCGCGCCCAACATCGCCGTGGGCAACCCGGTTCTCGCCAAGCACGCGAGCAATGTGCGGCAAGCCGCCCTCGCGTTCGAGGAACTGGTGACTGCCGCCGGCTCGCCGCGCGGCGCGTGGACCAACATCTTCGCCACCGGCGAGCAGGTCGCGTCGCTGATCGCGGACGACCGCGTCCAGGGCGTCGCCCTCACGGGCTCCGAGAACGCGGGCTGCAGCGTCGCGGCCCAGGCCGGCAAGCACGTCAAGAAATCGGTGCTGGAGCTGGGCGGCGCGGATGTGTTCGTCGTGCTCGACGACGTCGATCTCGACAAGGCGGTCGAAAGCGGGGCCGCCGCGCGCCTCAACGTCGCGGGACAAGCCTGCACTGCCGCCAAGCGTTTCCTGGTCCACGAAAAGATCGCGAACCGCTTCCTGGAAAAGTTCACGGCCTCGTTCGCCGGACTCAAGGTGGGCGATCCGATGGACGAAAGCACGGGCATGGGACCGCTCTGCTCTGTCGCCGCGCGCGACGGCATTGCCGCGCAGGTCGACAAAGCGGTGAAGGCCGGCGCCAAGATTCCCTACGGCGGCCGTGTGGTCAGCGGCCCGGGCGCCTTCTACCAGCCGACGATCCTCACGGGCATCACGCGCGAGAGCCCCGCCTATTTCGAGGAGTTCTTCGGCCCGGTGGCGCAGGTCTACATCGTGCGCAACGACGACGAGGCCGTCGAGATCGCGAATGACTCCCCCTTCGGCCTGTCGGGCGCGATCTTCAGCGCCGACATGGAAAGGGCCAAGGCGATGGAATCGCGGATTGAGACCGGTTCGATCTGGATCAACACGCGCTCGCAGTCGTCGCCGGAACTCCCGTTCGGCGGCGTGAAGCGCTCCGGCTACGGGCGCGAGCTGTCCGATCTCGGCATCAAGGAATTCGACAATCCCAAGCTGATCGTGGCCGCGTTATGATCATTTCAGGCTCGTTGGCCGTCATCTCAGGATCGTCGAGCGGCATCGGCGAGGCGACGGCGCGGCTCTTGGCCGCCAAAGGCAGTCACGTGATTTTGCTCGCGCGCGACGCCGCCCGGTTGAACGAGGTCGCCGCCGGCATCCGGGGCCAGAACGGAAAAGCGGACGTATACGCTGTCGACCTTGGCGACGCGAAGGCTCTCGCAGCAACAGCCACGCGCATCCTGGCGGAACACCGCAGCCCAGACATCCTGATCAACAACGCCGGCGCGGGCCGCTGGTTGCCGCTGCTTCAGACGCCGGCCGAGGAGGCCGCCGCCATGATGACCCTGCCCTATCTCGCGGCGTTCAACCTGACGCGGGAGTTGCTGCCGGGAATGCTCGAAAGAGGTTCCGGCCAGATCGTCAACCTCACGTCGGTCGCCTGCCGCCTGGCATGGCGCGGCGCGGTGGCCTATTCGGCAGCACGCGCCGCGATGGAAGGGTTCACCAATGCCTTGCGCGCCGACGTTCAGGGTTCAGGGGTCTCCGTCATGCTGGCGACTTTCGGGACGGTCGAAACGCCCTACTGGAAGAACAACCCCGGCAGCCGGACGCAGATACCCAAGCGCAGCACCGATATCCGGGTGCTGACGCAGGAGGAAGTGGCGGAGTCCATCGTACGCGGCATCGAGCGCGGGCAGCGCGAGATTCTGCAGCCGGGCATCTACAAGCTCCTGTTTCTGCTCAACGCGTTCTTTCCGAAAGCGGTGTCCCGTTACGTGACGGGCAGTTGAGCCGGCAAGGGACATGACGTGAGCTCGTCATCATGAGCGCGAACGCCTCGCCGGCGCGGTCCATCGAGTCCCTCGCTCCGTTTCGCCGCTCCGCCGAGAAGCAAGCCGCGGTCCCTGCGAAGCTCGAAGGGACGGTCCCCGGCTGGCTTCGTGGCGAGGTCGTCCGGACCTGCCCCGCCGTCTTCGAGACGGGCAACTGGCATGCACGACACTGGTTCGACGGCCTCGGAATGATCTACGCCTTCCGCGTCGGAGAGTCGGGCGTGGACTTTCGCTCGCGCCTGCTCGACTCGGAAACGTCACGTGATGCCTGGCGCGGCAAGGCGAAGCTCGGTTCCTTCGGCACGCCGACCGCGCGCCCTCTCCTGCGGCGAATCTTCGAGCCGCTCGCGCGCATTTCCGACAACACCAACGTCAACATCGTAAGACTGGGGCCGGAGCTCGTTGCGATGACGGAAGGCGACCGCCAGATGGTCGTCGACGACCGGACGCTGGCCGCCGTGCGGACGGTGGCCTACTCGAAGGACGCGCTCAGCCGGACCATCATGTCGGCGCATCCACACTTCGACTTCGAGCGCGCCAGGGTGGTGAACGTCGCCACGGGGTTCGGCCTGGGCGGCACGATTTCGATCTACGAACACTCACCGGCGGCGCGGCAGCGCGAGGTCATCGGCTCCTGGAAAACCAAACGCGTGCCCTACGTCCACACCTTCGGGCTCACGCCCCGGCACGCGATCCTCGTCGCCCACCCCTTCGACGTCTCTCCCGTGAAGATGCTCTGGTCCAGCAAGGGCTACATCGATCACTTCGATTGGCGGCCCAAGGAAGGAACGCGGCTGGCGTTGATCGAACGCTCGACCGGCACGATCCGCGAGCACATCACGGAGCCGTTCTTCTTCTTCCATACGGTCAACGCGTTCGAGCGGGGCAACGCCACCGTCCTCGATCTGCTCGCTTACCCAGACGGGGACATCATGGGATCGATGCGCACGGATCGCATGGCCACTGCTCTGCCCGAACTCAGGCCCTCGCTCATGCGACTCACCCTGCAGCCGGGGGTCGAACGCGCCACCTTCGAGAAACTGAGCGAGGTTGGGTTCGAGTTCCCGTCGATCAACTACAAACTCGTCAACGGGCGTTCGTATCGCTTCGCCTTCGGGGCGTCCGACGGCCACCAGGCCGACGGCACCTATACCTCGGCCATCGTGAAAATCAACCTCGAGTCGGGCCGTTCGACGTCGTTCAGCCGTGACGGACACATCTTTGGCGAGCCGCTGTTCGTCTCGCGGCCGGGCGGCGACGGGGAGGATGACGGTGTCCTGCTGACGGTGGGATCCGCGCAGGACGCCGACTCGTCGGTGCTCGCCGTCATCGATGCCAGGACCATGGCCCAGATCGCCATCGCGCAGGTGGAGGGTTCGATTCCCCTCGGATTCCACGGCTCGTTCTTGCGGAAGGAAGTGACACCTTGGAGCTGAGTTGGGGGATTCAGAGACTCGACTATTCCGTGTTGACCCGGCGGGATTGCCAATACTCCTTGCTCCCCAAAGTCACGTCAAGGTCCGGGCCGCTTTGACGATTTGAAACCTGAGGAGGGCTCTCGAGTTGATGGGATGAATGCCACTCTTCGAAGGTAATATCACGAAGATCCGTCGGAAAAACCCAGCCGTCGATGTAGACGTGCTGCTTTCCTAGCTGAAGACCCTTCAGCAGAATCTTCATGAATCCTATCCACTCCCTAATTTCTTCGGCTGTCGGCTGCCTACCCCACTTGCCATCAAGATCCTTATGCGCAAGTTCCTCCCACGTCAAATCCACCTCGACAGCCTTCGCGAACGTGAACGCCTTGCGGCACTTTGGACACAAGAAAAACCACCCATAGCCACACCACGGGCAGTCCATCTGAGCGGGTGCTCCGATCAGGGCGTACTCTCATCGGCAATGAGAAATCACGTCATTGTTTGCTTTGGTCAGGTAGAGCATGGCCTACGCGGTATGGTGCGGGGCGGATGGATCTAGCGTCAATGATCCCATCTTAAGCTCAGCGCCACATGGCGACACGAGTTCGTATTCGGCCTGCGTTGGGAGTACCGGTTTTCTCCACTTCCGAACTCGCGTCCTGCACTTTTCGCCTGCAATTGCGTGCGACAGGAGTTCGTATCCGGTTTGCGTTGGGGGGACCACTCTCAAGGTAGAATTTCACCCTCACCGTAGAACCGGATCCGGACCTTCCGGTCGCGACTGTCCATTCCGATCGGCGCCACGAAGTCTCCAAGGATCTGTATGCGCGTCTCCAGGCTCACTTCGGGCGTTCCAAGGGTCAAAGCCTTGCTCCGCTCCGGCATCGAAGTAGAGGATGCTCCCCACTGAGACTTTTGGAATGGTGGGGGTATTTCAAACGCGGCGTAAAAGAGAGGTCGTGGGAGTCCCGGGAGGGACTCCCACGACCGGAGAGTGGGGGCTGTACCATTGGAATCCCTTGGGGTCATACCGCGGGATTCTGAAATCCCTTCCGATGCTCTGGAGCCACCTGGAAGCCGCGAGATTCCCAATTGCTCACGACTTCACGGAGCATTCGAGAAGGCCCGACCAATTGAATTGACACCACGGCTTCATCACTTGTTATTCGGGCTCGAAGGAGAATTACATCCGTCCGATGATCGGCTGGTGCCTGGAACTCTTTCAACCAAGCGTTCCTCGGCATTCTCACGGTGAATGAGATTGTCTTGGGGTTGGTTTCGAGATTCGCCACCTTACCCCCCTTATCAGCGCTGCCTACTTTGGGATAGAGCCCTCACCCGCACGGATGTGATGAAGCTGTTAGAAAAAAGTGCATTCCCTCTGGAGTGGTGTTGAGAAGCAACTCACTGCCATTCTCAAACTTCATGTCTAAGGCATATCCACCTGTCTCCGGTCATCCTTAGGAATAGCATGCTGGAGTGCCTGAGCTTGGCAGAAAGGAGTTCGCTGATATCTGAGGAGTTTGTCGTCCGCAATCCCTTCCCCCGATGGGAACGGGTTTGCCAGGAGAGCCACTACGACATGACCTCGATTGCGTCCAGCCGCAATACATCCGGCACGACGAAAAGGTGACCGGTCGCTAACAATCCAGCCATCATGCTGCCGAAATGGACTTCGTTCAGCCTCCTACCCTCGCCCGCCCGGCCAGCGTGATCCAGAAGCGACCGATCGATTTGACGATCTCCGTCAGCGCTATTAGATCCACGGGCTTGACGTGGTAGACCACGATCCCAAGCTCCCGCGCCTGCGCCATGTCGCCAGGCTCTTTGGACGAGGTAAGAATAATGACCGGCAGGTCCTTGAAGCGTGGATCACTCCGGAGCCATCGTAGGACTTCGAGACCCGATTTCTTGGGAACCTTGAGGTCAAGGACCAGAAGCGCGGGCAACGGATGGCGTACGCGGTCCTGGTAACTGCCCTCCCCTACGAGGTAGGCAACCGCTTCCTCTCCGTCCCGCATCAATCGGACGCGATCCCCTATGCCCGCTTTGTCAAATCCCCGCCGGATGAATAGAGCATCGTTCGGATCGTCCTCGACGTGGAGTAGGCATCTGGAATCATCATCGCCCATGGTCAACCTTTCGGCAGCTCGATCCAGAACCGACTCCCTTTTCCTACTTCGCTCTCGAGTCCAATCCTCCCCCCCATCCGTTCCATCGCCTTTTTCGCGATCGCCAGCCCGATCCCCGTACCGGGATACTCCTCCTGCTTGTGAAGGCGCTCGAAGACGTTGAATATTCGATCCTGGTGCTCCCTGGGGATCCCGATACCGTTGTCTTCGACCCAGACCCTTACCCAGCCACCACGGATTTCCTCCCAGACATGAATCCGCGGCCTGGCGCCAGGGGGAACGAACTTCGCCGCATTCGACATGAGGTTCGTAAGGACCTGTTCAAGTGTCGAGCGGTGCCCGAAGACCGCCGGGAATGGTCCGTCTGCCGTCACCTCGACTTTCTTCTCGCTGATCTCGTGCTCCATCCCTTTCAAGACTTCTGAGACGAGTGCCTCCAGGTCCACCCGCTCGACCGTGATTTCAGCACGGCTCAGGCGGCTGTATTCCAGGAGATCCTGGACGAGCCGGTCCATACGCCGGGCTGCCTCCGCCACGCGGCGGGCATAATCCTGGGCGGTCTCGTCGAACACCTTGCCAGCATAGTCTTCGATCAGGATCTGGTTGTAGGAGTTCATGGCCCGAAGCGGCGCCCGGAGGTCGTGGGAGACCGTGTACGTGAAGGCGTCGAGGTGCTTGAAGGCCTCTGCGAGTTCGGCGGTGCGAGTTTGGACCCGTCCTTCAAGCGTTGAAGCCAGGCTCCGAACTTCCCGCTCCGCGGAATGGCGCTCAGAGACGTCTTCGATGGCGAGCACGATCATGGGCTCGTGGGTATGCCAGAACGTAAGCTTCCGGGCATGGAGGTGAAGCGTTTTCCTGCCCACGCGAGGAAAGTCATGGTCCACCTCGAAGTCCTCTAGACGCGTGCTCGCGGGAAGGATCTTTTCCAGAAGCGCGCGGAGCTCCGGGATGTTCCACTGACCGTCCCCGATCTCATAGAAGAGCCTCTTCTCGGTCTCCTCCCGATTGACCCGGAAAAGCGAAAAGAAGGCCTCGTTGGCCCGCTCGACCTGGAGGAAGCCGTTCAGGACGAGAAGGGCGTAGGGAACCGCGTCGATGACCGCCTCCGAAAACGCCCGCGCGCGCTCGTTTTCGAGAGCGAAGCGCTTCACCGCATCGATGTCGACGATCGTGAGGATGGCTCCCTCGATCTTGTTGTCGACCGACCGATAGGGACGGATTCGGAGTGAATACCAACGGCCCTCGCGATCCTGCACGTCCTGCTCGACGGAAGTGAGTTTGTCGATGGCGTGGGTGATGAACTCCTCCAGGTTCTCGACGTTGATGTTGGGTTTGAAGTCCGTAATCCGGCGGTTCACGTCGCTGGAGATGACGTTGAGGAGCTTTTCCCCCGCGGGAGTAACCCGCCGGAGGCGCAGACGGCTGTCGATGATCGCGATAGGGATCTGGACGCTGGCCAGGACATTCGTCAGGTCGCTGTTGGACTGGCCCAGTTCCTCGTTTCGCTGCTGCAGTTCGTCGTTCAGGGTTTTGAGTTCTTCATTGGCCGACTGAAGCTCCTCTTTGGCGGTTTCGAGCTCTTCATTGGAGGATTGAAGTTCCTCGTTTGCCGACAGGACTTCCTCATGGGAGGAACGCAGCTCTTCGTTCGAGGTCTCGACCTTCTCGAGGACGGTTTGCTGGTACTCGCGGCTCGTCTCGAGCGCATGATTCAGGCGTTCGACCTCGCGCGCGAGATCGGACGGTTGGGCCGCCTTCGATGCGCCCTGCGGCTTCTCCTTGGCCGTCCCGGGAATTGGCGACACCTGGAAGATGACCACGTAATACTGATCGCGGGAGGTCGGCCCCTGGATCTGCCGTACATGGATCGTGACCGTCCGTAGCCCATCCCGTGAGCCAAATCGCACCGATTCGCGGCGCACCGGAGTCCCCTTCTCCTTGGCCTCCCGGATCGCGCTTTCCACCTCGGGGATGAGTTCCGGCTCGACCATCTTGTGCAGGGTCAGCGTGGGCTTTCCCGGCGCGGGGTGCAGGAACGGTCTGGTATCCCCTCGAAGCTCAACCACCTGGCCTTCGCCGCTCACGACGACGCCGGCCGGGACAAACTCCCGCACCAACAGGCGGTCGACTTCGCGGGCCAGATCGAAGGCCGGCGGAGCGGGCTCCTGAGGCCATACTCCTCCGCGAGCCTCAAGCAGTTGCGCGCGGTCCGAATGGAAGTCGAAGGCCTGGCTGTGGGAAGCACTCTGAATTTTCGAGTAAATCTTATGTTTGCGGTCGACGGGCTTGAAGAGATCGCCATAGCGGTCGGCCGTCTCGCTCGATCCCAGCATGAGGAAACCGGTCGGCTTCAGCGCATAGTGGAGGAGCGGAATGAGGCGTTTTTGGAGCACGGGCCCGAAGTAAATGAGCACGTTTCGACAGGAGAGTAAATCAACCTTCGAGAACGGAGGGTCCCCGGTGAGGTCATGCTTGGCGAAAAGGCAAAGATCCCGGACCCGCTTGGCGATCTGGTATCGTCCGCCCTCGACGGGGGTGAAGAAGCGCCGAAGGCGCTCCTTGAAGACCTCCTGGTCGATCGAGCCGTCATAGATGCCGGCGCGGGCCTTGAGAAGTGCGCCTTCGTCGACATCGCTCGCGAAGATCTGCGCGCCAATCCGGCTCTCTTTCTCTTCCAGGAATTCAAGAAGCGCGATCGCGAGCGAATAGGCCTCCTCCCCGGTGGCGCACCCGGCCACCCAGAGGCGGATCGGGGAATTGGAGGGACGGTTCTCCAGAAGTTTGGGGAACACCGTGTCCTTGAGCGCCTGAAAGCTCTCCGGATCCCGGAAGAACGAGGTGACGTTGATGAGGATGTCGTCATGGAGGGTCTGAATTTCCTTGCGATCGGCCTCCAGGTGTTTCCGATAGTCCTCGAGATGTTCGAGCCGGCAGATGGCCATCCGACGGCCGATTCTACGCCGGACCGTGTTGGGCTTGTACCCTGCGAAGGGGACGCCCGTCTGAGCCTGGAGGAGGTGGAGAATCTTTCCGAGTTCATTCTCCATCTCGGGAGGGACGACGGCCTTCTCTGGAGCTCCATCCGGTGAAGCCACGAGATATGGGTGCTGGGCGATTCGGACGAGCTCTTGGGCGATCGCTTTGGGGGGTAGGACAAAGTCTATCGAGCCCGTCGCGACGGCGGCCTGGGGCATCCCGGAAAACTCGGCGGAGGCGTCTTGAGCGAAGGTGATGCCGCCTTCGCTCTTGATGGCCTTGATGCCGATCGCCCCGTCGCTCGCGGTGCCCGAAAGAACGATCCCGATTGCCCTTCCCCGGGCATCCCCCGCCAGAGAGAGCAAGAAGTGGTCGATGGATTCCCGGTAGGGACCGCTTGGACCGGGCCGGGCCGCGTGGAGCTTGCCTTCAGAAAGGGAGAGGGTGGTGTTGGGGGGAATGATGTAGACGTGGTTGGGCCGGACAGCCACTCCTTCGGTCACCTCCTGGATCGGCATCTTGCTCGATTTCTGGAGGATGGCGGACATCATGCTTTCGTGGGAAGGGGCCAGATGAGGGATGAGCACGAAAGCCATTCCCGGCTCGGCCGGCAGATGCTCGAGAAGCTGCTGAAACGCCTTGAGTCCCCCTGCGGAGGCCCCGACCCCAACGATCGGGAATCCATTCCTTACGGTCTTGTCCGGCTTGATCGATTGGGATTTCTTCCGAGAGCCAGGGGCGCTCATACCCCTCTCCTGAACGATCAAAAGAAAACAGAATCGATCGGTTCAAATAACATTCACAATTGTCTAGGGAATCAATGACCAGCAGTGGACCGATCGAGTACCTCCATCATAGGAACTTTCAGCGCTTCGCGACGCCGAAAAGGGATGGATCACGTGGAGGCGCCGGCCCGAAGTGAAGATTCCTGGAGGGGGCCGAATCAGGGGTGCACCGGAGAACTGGTTCTGGCTGCAGCTATCTCCAGAAGGGGAATTGAAAGCGAGCGAACCAAGTCGACCCGGACGGATGCCCTGCTTCAGGCGCATCTTGCGGCTCTTCGGGACCGGAGATGAAGCGCCGTTCGGATCTCGCCGTCGGAGAGCTGACGCCCCAGTCCAGGAACTCGCGGATCAGTTCGCCTTCGGTCATGCCCAGGGGATAACGGCCGACCGGAGCGGCGGTTAAGGGAGTCAAACGCCGTGCCACAGTCGGCCAAAACCGGATGGTCAGCGGATGCCATTTGGCCGTATGCTTACAGAAGGTCTGAGTGTCAAAAACCGGTTAACAGGTTTCTTGCTCTTCTACATTCTCTTGCGGCGGAAGTGTGAAATAGAAGGTCGCCCCATCTTCCACCTTTGCTTCCGCCCACACTCGTCCGCCGTGGCGTTGGATGTTCGTCCTGGGCGGGAAGCCGGGGATCCTCAAGCATGTTGATACCCTCCAAAAGAGGGTTTGGAAGCAAAGGCATATCCCCTTAACTCAAGTGACCACAATACGTAGGCTGCTCCGGAAACCAGGCCCCCAGGTGCCTCGCCGGGGCTTTCTGGATGCCCCGGCGTAGGGCCTGACGGCTACCGGGAACTGGCCCACTACCTGTGGTGGTTACTGGAGTTAAGCACATATGCCTTTGGAAGCAATACCAGACTCACCTCCAACGCAACACCTCTCGAACGGGCAGGGTTTTACGCCCGGGAGATGAACGGTCGCCGGATGGGCGCCTCCGGGAGCTACGGAAGGTCCATGGGTCGCGAGCCATCTGGAAGCGGGCATCTGGAAGCTGCGCACCCAGGAGGAGGGGGCTGAGCCATGATCGAACGAAACGTGAATGAATACGCGATCACTGGTGACCCGGGGCCCGAGACCAGGGGCGGCAGGGCGATGATGAGAAGCGGGTCTTCTCGGACGCGCCCGGATTTTCATCAGATCACGTGATCGACCATCCAACGGTTCGTACTAGATCAGAAGACAAAGGCCTCGAGTTGGCGCCGGAAGAGTGAATGCTCGACCAAACACAGCTCACCCCCGACGAAAGCAGGCGATAGCGGGTCGTCCGACCAAACCGCCATCGCCCGTCGCAAGCAAGCCTAGGGCGGGAATCCCACCGAAGGTCGTAATACACCCGCCGGTTTCCAATAAGGGGGGGTTGGGGATCACTCAACATTAAGCCGCGGATCGAGAGCGTCCCGAACCGCCTCGCCGAGGATGTTCGCGGGTAGAACCAGTCCCACCATGGACGCAAACGCCGCTGCCAACGTCCACCACACTGATGGCTCCCTGGAAACCTCCGTGCGCGCGGCATTGATCATGCTTCCCCAGCTTTCGGTGAGAGGATCCAACCCGATCCCGACGTAGGCCAGCACCGCTTCAGAGAGGACAAACGTGCTGAACCGCAAGACGACGGTGATAAGCACGATGTGCCCAACATTGGGAAGGATGTGGCGGCCCATGATTCCGAGGGAACTGGCGCCCAACGCGCGCGATGCCTGGACATAATCCATTTCCCGGAGCTTCAGCGTCTGTCCCCGCAGAACCCGGCAGAGGGTGGTCCATCCAATCAGCCCCAGCACCGCACACAGCCAGAACAGCCGCCGATCCCCTCCGTGAATAGAGGAATCTGAAACTCTTCCCCCCTGAAGAAGGAGCATGCAGGCAGCGACCAGAAGGACGCTCGGGATCGACGCGATTGTCGCATAGAGGTATTGGACGACGTCGTCGAGCCAGCCTCCGAGGTATCCCGTCGCAATGCCGAACACAAGGGCGAAGGGAGTGGCGATCAGGGTGGAGAGCAGGCCTACGAGCAGTCCGGTGCGGCAACTTTTGAGTACCCGGTAAAGAACATCTTGTCCCACTTTGTCCGTTCCCAGGACGTGATATCCGGACGCTACGGCGAATACGATTGAGATCGCCAGGGCCAGGACGCCCAGTGGCAGCCCCATCCGCAGACCCGATCGCAGGGTCTCTCGCAGCGACGCTGTCCGTTGCTCCGCCGTCGCCGGGGAGCGTCGCAGCGTCCGCAACGCCGCCACTCCGGTCATGACCGCCGTCAGCGCCGCCCCGGCGAGCAGGCCTATCCCCATCCCGCGCATTATTCTCCCGGCGATATCCTCCGTGCTCGCCTCTGCATCTTTCAGATGGGCGCCGCCGAACCGCAGCCGCGGGTAGTCCCGTCGCCATGTCCCATCGGGACTCGGAAGAGACTCCTTCACGAACTGCCGCGACGCCAGCGGACTCGAATAGGTCTTTTCGGACGAGGTCCGGGTCTCCCCGACAAGCAAATCCAGCGGGGTCCGCACGTCAGCGGCATAGACGGGGCGTCCGGCGGTGTCCCACAGCGGTCGCCCCTCGGCGTCGAGGCCCTGGAGTCGAAGGTGGACGCTGTCCAGCGCGGCCACTGTCCCGTAAAGGCCGAGTATCAAAAGGGAGATCCTCTTCGCCCGCCGGGACCACAACCACGTCCAGGCACGCCGGTACTGCTCGCGACCTGACAGGAAAAGGGTGCACAGCGCTGCCGAAAGTAGCATTCCCCAGAACGCAAGGTCGGTCCAGAGGACGAGCAGGCGGAACGATCTCACGAGAGCCTCACTCTCGGATCGATCCACGCGCAGACGAGGTCGGCCACCAGCATCGTCGAGACCTGCAGAATCGAGGCGAGGAAGATCATCGCCTGGACGACGGCGAAGTCCTGCCGTCGAATACCCTCGATGGTGAACGTCCCCATCCCGGGAATGGCAAAGAACGATTCGAGAACCAGGCTTCCGATCAGGAGGTATGGAATGGTCCCCATCACGCCTGTCAGGATCGGAATCAGGGCGTTCTTCAGCACATGGCGGAACAGGATCCGGGATTCGGAGAGGCCGCTGGCGCGGGCGGTCCGGACGTAATCCCTGGAGATCTCATCGAGGAAGACCGTTCGAAACCATCGGACCTCGACCCCCAGACCCGCCGTCGCTCCCATGAGCACGGGCAGGACCAGGAACTTGATCGACTCCAGTCCTCCGTCGAAGCCCGATATCGGGACCCAGCGGAGCGTCTTCGCAAAGAGCCATTGCCCGAAGATCGCGTAGAACACGATGGAAACGGACATAGCGAAGACGCAGAGGATCGTCCCGACGCTGTCGAGCCGGCGTCCCCTCGAGGCCGCCAGGATCATGGCCACCAGGATCTCGGTGAAGAGCCCGATCCCGAAGATAGGAAGCGTCAAGGCTAGGCTCGCGGGAATGCGGTCGAGGATTTCCCGGTCGATCAGTCCGCCGTCATCCGACGTCCCGAAGTCGAGCCAAAGGAGCTTCACGGATTTCTGGAAGAAGAGCGTCTCCGTCAGCCGCTGCGTCGCGCCCAGTTCGCGGAAGCGCGCTAGCCGGATAAGCGTGCCGGGGAGATCGATGCGGACGGACACCCGGGAACCCCGGGGGGACGTGAGGGTGAGTTCGAGTCGACGCTCCCGGGTCCCGTGCGGGACCAAGCTCGCAGCCCCCTCGAGCGCGAAGGCCTCCGGGGAAGGATCCAGTTCCTCCGAATGCGCTCGACGCCATTCCGTTCCCAGGAGGACCGATCCTTCCGGTTGCGCGGACAGGAGCAGGTCGACCGGCTTTCCCGTCACGGGAAGGCTCACGATCAGGGCATACCGACCCGGAGGCATCCCAAAAGGCGCCAGCCAGCCGGGTTGCACGATCTCCCGGACGGCCTCGGTCTGCCACCCGTCGTTATAGAAGTACGGGAGGTGGTAGTTTCTCTCCCTCTTCCATTGGTCGATCTGTTCGGGGGTGGCCAAGTCCTGTCCGAGACGCGAGCGCGCCATGTCCTCTGGCGTGTTGACGCAGAAAAAGAGGAGGAACGACATCACGTTAACCCCGAGAATGATCGGAACCGCGGCGAGGAGCCGCCGAACGATGTAGACGATCATGGTTCTACCGGCGGGAAGGCCCCGCGTCAGGGCACCCGGGGAATCGGGGTATCCTGCGGCCAGTTGTGTTTGCAGCGGCTCCGGGGGATCAGCTGCAGTTGGACCTGCACATCCTCGCTGTTCAGGATCGGCACCTTCGCCTTTCGGGTCGCGTGGATGAAGTACCGGTATCCTGTCCGTGTCGCCGCCGTGCATCGGTGGAGAGAGCCATATCCGAAGCGGACCAGCGCGAACGGCTCGATAAGTTGTTCCCGAACCTTTCCTTCGGCGATCTGCCTGCCGATCTCCTCCGTCCACCGGTCGAAGGTCCGCTCGTCGGGTCCCAGGTCGGGAAGTTCGACGTCGCCCAGGACGAAGGCGGTCCTGGAGACGTCGCCCAGCGTGCAGATGATCATGTCCATGTCGTAGGGTTCCCGGTACGGGTGGATGCCCTCCGAACTGGGGGGAAGCCCGTCCATATGGTAGTGGGGGGTGTTGGGATACCAGCCCTGCTCCAGGCGTTCCCGGCGCGTTACAAAAGTGATCCGCTCCTCGAGCCATTCCCGGGGGAGCGCGTCGACGAAGGACCTTGCGACGGCTCCGCCGCGCTTCAGGAAGTACTCCGTGTCCGCCCAGAACATCATGGGCAGCCCGCGGATCGTCTCCTCGTCGACGGTCGGGATCCTGCCGACCAGCTCCTGCCAAGACTTGACCGTAATACTCATGCGGTTGCCCTGCCTTTCCAGGTGCGAACAGCGAATCCCAGCAGCCAGGAGACCGGGATTAGGCCGATAGCGAAGAGGGGAGAAACGGGCGGGCGGTTCCAGTCCTTCCGGAGCCGCTCTCTCAACGCCGGATCGATGCGCCGGTACTTCAAGGTGCCTCCCCCGCCCCACCATCCCATGACTGAGAGAGGCTTCGTGTTCAGGAACCAGGCGTGATAGAGAAAGGGCTGCCGGGAGTGGAAGTCCCAGATCCAGGGGCTATCCTCCTGCAGGATCGCGACCATCCGATGGATCAGGGCAAGGCGCTCCGGACCGTTCTCCATCGGCTCCATCCGCCGGTAGAGCCCGTTGAACTCTTCATTGTCGTAGTGGGCGACGTTGCCCGAAAAACCCGCGTCCGAGTTGGGCCCGTAGAATGGCGCCAGCATCGCCTCGGGATCCGGATAGCTGGCGCGCCAGCCCCATCGGATCATCTGGAAGTTGCCCCGGTCGACATTGTCTTGAAACCGGTTGTGGTCCATGGCGCGGATCTCCAGATCGACCTCGATTTTCGCGAGCTGTTTCCGCATCCAATGGAGGAAGGTCTTGTCGCCGGCGTTGGCGGTCGTGTCGAACTGGAGGACCAGAGGCCTTCCGGTCGCATCCCGTCCGTGCGGGTAGCCCGCTTCGGCCAGAAGCCGGCAGGCGGCCTCGACGGATTTCCGGCGGGGTTCCCGGACCGTCGCGTCCCAGTCGTAGACGAAGGGGTTCATCCCCTCCCTTCCCGATTCGTATCCGAAGAGGCCCGGCGCGACCGGGCCGTGGGCGATGATGTTTTGGCCGCTCTGGAAGATGGCGCTGCATTCCTCCGAGCTCACTGCGATGGAGATCGCCTGCCGGAGTTTCTTCCTGTCGGGGGAGTACCCGCCGACGATGGGGTCACGCATGTTGAACGACCAGTAGACGATCTGGGGGATGGACGCTTCAACGAACGTCGCTCCGTTCTCTTTCAGGGTATCGGTCAGAGCCACACGTCCGTCGGCCGACGAAAAGGCCTGATCGAACGTGTCCGAGACGAGGATCGACGTGTCGTAGTACCCCTGGACGAACTTTCCCCAACGGGGGATCTGCTCTTTCTCGTAGCGGTAGATCGCTTTCTCGATGAAGGGGAGCGTTTTGCCCGCGTCCTGAAGCAGTCCCGCGTCCGCGTCGCCGCGCTCCCCGTCCGCCGGGTAGCGCTCGTCGTGAAAGTTCTCGTTCCGGGTCAACACGATCTTTCGATGAAGGGCGAACTGCTCGAGACGATAGGCGCCCGTGCCGACCGGACTGTTGTCAAGCACGATATTCCTCCGGACCAGGGGCGCCTGGGCGTAGAACTCGTCCGCCTCCCTCGGCACCGGGGCGAAGAAGGGCGTCGCCAGCCAGTAGCGAAACTGCGGATACTTCCGATGAAGGACTATCTGAAACGTGAACCGATCCAGGACCCGGACGCCGCTCAGGGAGAATCGGTCGAGATCGATAAAGAGCGGACTTGTCCGCTCGTCCCGTTCCTGGTTGTACAGGACACCCGCGGCCGCCCTTCTCTCCTCTCGCAGTCGAGCCAGTTCGCGCCGGAACTCCGCGGCAAGATCCGAGAACCCCTCGATGCAACCGGCCAGCGAATTGAAGATCGGACATTCCAATTGCGGCTGAGCCATCCGCTTGATCTCCCAGACATAGTCGGCGGCCGTCAGTTCGCGCGAGCCTTTGACGGGAAACTCCTCAACGCTGCCGATGCCGTCCATATCGCGCTCGTCGAGCCGCCGGTAGAGGGGCGCGCCGCGGTCGTCCTTCGAGAAGCAGGGATGGTTCTGGTATTGGATTCCTCGCCGGATCCGGAGTGTATAGACGCTTCGGGACACGGTACCGGCCGGAGCCTTTTCATCGACGGGGACGCCGGCCTGATTGAAGTCCTCGCACGAGGGAAGCTCCTCCGCCGTCAGCGGAATCAGCTCGTATGGCCGTTTGAGGAAGTGATACTGGAGCGGGGGCTCGTAGAGGTCGCCAACGATCGGCGTCGAGAAGGTCGTCTCGCCGCGAGCGGGATCGAGATGGCGAGGTGGCACGTGGAAGGAACTGTAAAGGTACGGCTTGTCCCATTCGGCGGCGGGGTACGGATTGTTCGTGCAGGCGAAAATGGAGAGACAGACACTACCCGCAGCCAGGCTACTCCGAACAGCAGCGAACAATCGCCCCTCCCCGACTCAGAATCTCATCAGCACGCCTGCGGTGAATGCCGTTCCGGGCTCTTCCCGCACCTCGGCGAAAGCAGGCCGATAGCCCTTGTTGAGGACGTTGTCCACGCCGAAGATCAGTTCCACGCTCCGGTAGCCCTCCCGGTACACCTCGACGCCCGCCCGGAGGTTGAGCACGGCGTAGCCGGGAATGTCCCCGGTGCGCCGGAGCAGGGGATTCGTCGCGCTCGGAGCGCCGAAGCCCGGATCCTTGGAGAAGGCCTGGTTGGTCCGGTCCTCGGGCGATGCTCGATGGAAGCGCGCCGCCATCAGGAGGACCGACTCCGCCCAGAACTTCTTCGGCTGGCTCTCCCATCTCAGGCCCAGAAGTCCGTTGACGGGAGGGATGGACGCCAGCGGCACGTCCCGTTCCGTATCCTGGCCCTTGGTGTAGGTGACGTTTCCGTAGACCGTCCATTCCGTCGCGAACCGGAAGGAGGCCTCGGCCTCCACGCCCCCGATGTAGCCGTCCAGGCTGTTCTCGTTCCTCCTCGTGTTGAAGAAGGTGCCCGACCCGGGAGGGAACTCGACGACCAGGGGGGTGCTGACGAAGCCGATCAGGTTGCTGAGCTTCGTATAGTAGCCCGTGACGGAACCCTTGAGGGTTTCCGAATCGTAGCGGGGCCCGATTTCGTACGTGATGCTCTCCACGGGATCGAGGGTGGTGGCCGGGATCGTCATGAGGGACACGTTTCCCTGGACCTGGGTCAGGACGAGCTCGAAGGGCGTCGGAACCCTGAAGCCCCTCCCGACGTTGGCGGCGACGCTCAGCTGCTCGTTGATCCAGTAGACGGCTCCCGCGCTCCACACGACGGAGTTCCACGTCTTGTCGAGATCCAGGTCGTTGACTGTAAAGGGGGGAACCGCGTCGATGGGATCGGGATCGGTCGTGAAGTTCGTCCTTTCCCACCTCACCCCCGCGGAGAGGACCAGCGAGTCGATCGGCCGGAACTCGGACAACAGGAAGAGGTCCAGGACCTCGTACTTGGACGCCGGGATGGAGCCGGCCAGCTGGGTCGTGGTCTTCGCGCCCGTGGCCTTGTCCGTCGCTTCGTTCTCGCGCGGCTGCTTGATGTTGTCCTTCCGGAAGTCGAAGCCGTAGACGAGCCTGTCCTTCCCCAAGAGCTGGAACAGGCTGACCCCCTGGATTCCGGCTCCGACATAGTACTGGTCGACGTGGATGTCCTGCTGGTTGATAGTCGTCGCATTTTCGTTTGTGATATGGGCCAGCCGGTCGTTGGTGTCGTAGAACGCATACGCCTTGAGCTCCTCCATCCATTCCGCCGGCGCGTTCCATCGGTACTCGAACTTGTACATGTCCCGGTCCTCGAAGGGCAGCACGTTGTTGGGGATGCCGCTGGCATTGATCTTGGACTGGCCGTAGAACACCTGGTCGTCCTTCCGCATTCGCAGATAGTCGAGGCGGATCTCGTGCTGCTCCATCGGCTTGAAGGCGAGCTCGGCGTTGAAGTTGAGGTTGTCGAACCCGCCTGAGTTTTCGACCTTCCCGAAGCGCGGTCCGCTGAAGTCGTCGAACTCCTGATGCGTGCCGCCGACCATGACACCGACCTGGCGGGACGAGACCCACAGATTGGTGTATTCCGTGTTCTCCTCGGGATTGGATCCATACCGCGCGTACAGCTCCCCTCCGACGCGGGTCTCTTCCGGGGAAAACTCGACGCGCTTCGTGACCATGTTGATGACGCCCCCGAGTGCGTCGCTTCCGAACTGGATGCCCCCTGGACCCCGGATGTACTCGACGTGGTCGACGATGCCGACAGGAAAGTCCAGGGAGTGGAACTGTGTCTGGCGAGTGCCGTCCCAGAGGTAGACCAGGTCCCCTCCCCGCCGCCCGCGAATGATGGGGAATCGGAAGGTTTCGTTGGCCTGCGAGAGGTAGACCCCCATTTCCTCCCGCAGCATCTGGTGGGCCGTATTGGGCTGACGCCTCTCGATCTCCGCCGGGGTCACAGTGCCCACGGACTGTGGAATGTTCTTCGTCTCCTCCTCGACCTTCGAGGCGGTGATGACGACTTCCTTCTCCTTCTTAGGCGGCTCCTGGGACCCATCGGCCGGAGCTGGCTGCAGGTCGATGGTCTTTTTCTCTTCCGGAGTCTTCCGGGTCTCCTGTCCCGCGGCAACAGAGCCCAGCAGGAGGGTTGCAACAAATAGCAACTCGAAACGGTTCATCAGATCAATCCTCGTCAGGCCGAAAACACGGCCGGCTTCAATCGGACGGGGGTTGCGGGGTCGGAAGTGTCACGTCGTCCTGACTCTTGAAACGCCGGTCGCGAAAGCTGGCAGCCGGTGCTGGCAGCGGACATCTCAAACTTTGGTCACCCCGATCATCCCCACTCTCCCCCCATCCGCCGGGGAACCAAGCAAACGCCGTACCAGGAGGAAGAATGGGGAATCGTTGATTTATCGCGAGCTGGGGAGCGGCTCTGCCTATAACGTGGACACGAGTGAGCGAAGATCGATCAGCTTCCGATTCGGCAAGCCTGTATCCGCTAGGCATCAAGAAACAGCGCGCAGATCTCCATACGGCGGCATACCGCCTATACAAATCTTGGGATCAGGCGCTGGCCGATGCGGGAATTGATCCGGAGACCATCCGACGGCGCAAGATTTGGAAGGATGAAGAATTGCTCCTTGCGATGCGGCAGGCTTCAGTGTCAGGCGCTCTTCACGTAGGGGGCATACTTCAGGCGCAAGCATTCCGGCCTGGTCCAAGCCGCCGTCCAACGATGGGGTCCTTGGCGCGCCGCACTCGCTGCTGCGGGACTGCAGCCGATGCGGCCGGGATACGTTCAGGCGACCACGTCCATCCCCAAGTACTGGAATAGCCTCCAAGCGGCGATGCAAGATCCCTCCTGAACCTTCGGGAAGCGAGGCAGGGAGTCTTGTCCCCACAACGCCCCGAAGTGCTTTGAGGGATCGGTTTTCACTGAAATGGTCTATTTCATGCTGCCGACAGGCACCTTGCAGCCACCTTTACCTTTGCAAGTATTCTTGCCCGCACAGCCGCCGTCGCCCGTCTTGCAGCCTCCCTGACCCTTGCAGGCATTCATGCCCTTGCAAGAATGTTTTTCTTCCGGAGCCGATCCGCCCTCCTTGCTGCAGCCAGTCAGGATGACGGCGCCGCCTACCAGACCAGCCGCGGCAGCCGAGACGTACTTCGCGAACTCTCGACGAGACACTTTCATCATTCCCTCCTATCTCAGAAATCACACCGATCGAGATATTTAGGTCTCCATAAGGGGCACGACCATCGGGACTGACTCCCCAGGTCCGCCTTCGCCCCCTCCCCCCGCTTTCAGCTTTCGGAACCGGCGGCAGCGTTCCCAGTAGAAGAGCACCGGAATGAGGATGTCGATCACCTCGTCGGCGACGAGGATGCCGCCCAGGATCGGCGCGGCCATGGGCTTCATGAATTCTGCGCCCACCCCGTTCGCCCAGAGCATCGGGATCAGAGCGAGCACCATCGTCGCCTCGGTGAGGAGCTTCGGACGAAGGCGGTGGACGGCTCCTTCGATGACCGCCTGCCGAATTTCTTCCTCGTCCTTAAACTTGGCGAGACCCCCGCGCTTGTCGATCGCCTCGCGCAGATAAACCATCATGATGATGCCCGTTTCCGTAGCCAGACCGAAACAGGCGACATAACCAACCCACACCGCGACCGAGAAATTGAAGCCGAAGATCCACTGGAAAATGGCACCCCCGGCGATCGCTCCGGGCACCGCGAGAAACATCATGACCGTGTCGGCCATGTCCTGGTAGGTCATGAAGAGGATCACGAAGATGATGAGGATCACGATCGGGAAGACGATCGTCAGCGTCTTCTGGGCGCGCACCTGATGCTCGAATTGCCCGCTCCACTCCACCGAGGAGCGCGGCGGCAGTTTCACCTGGCTGGCGACCGCCTGCTTGGCCTCTTCGACGAAGCCGACGATGTCCCGGTCTCGGACGTTGAGTTGAACATAAGACCGGAGCTGACCGTTCTCGCTCTTGATCATACTGGGACCGGGGACGATCTTGATGTCCGCTACCTGGGAGAGTGGGATCTGTCCCAGGCGTGCCCCGAGAGAGGTCGTGGTACTAGAGCCCTTCATATCCTTAGCCCCGCCCATCGCCATGGCATCGCTCGCAGAGGAGGCCATCGAACCACCGCCGCCCATCGGAACCAGGACGTTCCTGATGCGCTCCTCGTCCTCGCGAAAGTCCCGCGGATACCGAACCCGCACCGGGAATCGCTGGCGGCCTTCCACGGTCATGGTGATCTCTTTGCCACCAATCGCCACTTCGATCACATCCTGGATGTCCTGGACGGTGACGCCATAGCGCGCCGCCTTCTTTCGGTCGATGGTGATCTCGAGGTAGTTCTCGCCAACCGTCTGGTCGGGGAACACGTCGACGGCACCGCGGATGGTTTTCAGGACCTTGGCGACATCGTCGGAGACCTTCTGAATCTCATCGGGGGTCTGCCCGAAGACCTTGACGCCGACCATGGTTCTGACGCCCGTGGCCAGCATGTCGACGCGGTTCTGGATGGGCCTCGTCCAGATGTTTCCCCAACCGGGGACCTGGAGATCGGAATCCATCTCCAACCGGACTTCTTCCTGCTTCTTCTTCCAGAGGAAGAGATTCTTGCCGAAGATCTTGGAACGATCGTCACGGACGGCTTCGAGCTCGCCGGCGGCGGGCTCCTTGACCACGTCCCTTCGCTCGCGGCCTTTCACGAGCGCTTCTTCGATCAGAAACCAGACCGCGGCTTCGGGCGCACGGTCCTCGAGTTCCCAGTTGAGGTACTTGACCCGCGCCTTCATGAGCTCGTCGTGCTTCTCCTCGAGAGACTCGTGAAGCCTCTGGAAAAAGTTCGGCCGCTCTTTCCCGGCGATCGCGCGGATCGGGTCGAGAAGCTTCTGAAGACCGCTCTCGGAATCGACCATGAGGTCCGAGCTGGGATCCAGCACATCCTTTTTCGCGAGCTCGTCGATGACCTCCTGAACCGCTTTCGTCACGTCGGAGAGCAGAATCCACTCGTCGAAAGGCCGAGAATAGCGCTTTGACAGCTTTGCATGGACAGGCGCGAGTTCCAGCTCCGTCGGCTCTCGCTTAAGGATGGGTTTCAAGCCGGCAATCGCGCGGCTGGAGTTCCCTTTGGAGCGCAGGAACGCGAGGAGCTCGCTGGTGATGTGCCGAACCAGCTCGTCGCCCTTCTGAGGGATGTATTCCTTCAGGCGCCGTAGGGAAAGTTCCCGCATCGAACGATCGAACTTCGTGATGGCATCCATCGTCACGGTGTTGGCAAAATCATGGATTTCCGCCTCGGGAACAGGCTTCAGGATGCCTCGTGCGATGAGCGCCCTCACGACCTGCTCGGATTCCTTGAGCGCGTCCTCGAAATGCAGCGTACGCTTGGGCCACCACTCCTCAGGGCGCAGGCTCACCACCGTCTCCACCATGTCGATCGGTGCCGGATCGGTCGGGGTCTCGGCTCTGCCGGACTTGCCGACGACCTGATGGACCTCCGGGAACTGTTTGAGAATCTGGTCGCGTTCCTTGAGGTCGTCCCCGGCCTGCGTGATGTTGACGTTCGGCGTTGTGGTCGGCATATCCATGATCGCCAGCTCGTTGAGCGGCGGCATGAACTCCTCGCCCAGGGGCCGAAGATAGGTGTAACTCCCGATCGCCACGAGGAGAAGAATTCCGAGGGAAATGAACTTCCGACGGGCCACCATCGAGGCTGATGCCCCGACCAGAAATGGCGCCCCGATCACGAAGAAGAACCAGGGCATCTTGGGGACGAACCCGCTCGCCCTGGGAAAGAACGGGAGGCTGACGAACATGAAGATGCCCGTCAGCACCACGATCCAGTCCGGATGCTTGAGGAAGAACTCCAGCATCGGCTTGTAGATGTTCTGGACCGAGCGGACGAGCCAGACGTCGTCCTGGGACTTCAACTTGCCGCGGACGAACGTGGGGAGCAGCGCCGGCACGAACGTGATCCCGAGGATCGCCACGCCCAGGAGCGCAAAGGTCTTCGTGTAGGCGAGGGGGTTGAACATCTTCCCCTCCATGCCGCCCAGGGTGAAGATCGGGGCGAACGAGAGAAGCATGATGACGACGGAGAAGAACAGCGGACCTCCCACGACCTTGCATGCCTCGATGACGAGGTCCCGCGTATCGCCGGTGACCCTGCCGTCCTTGAAGTGGTCATGGAGCCGGTGGTAGGCGTTCTCCGTCATGACGATCGCGCTGTCCACCAGGACGCCGATCGATATCGCAATCCCCGACAGCGACATGATGTTGGAGGGAAGCTTGAAGACGTACATGCAGATGAAGGCGATCAGCACCGCAATGGGCAGCGTCACGCAGATGACGAAGGCGCTGCGGAAGTGCATCAGCACGAGGAAGATCACGATGCTCGCAATGATGATTTCTTCCAGCAGCGTGTGCGTCAGCGTGTGGATCGAGGCTTCGATCAGCCCGGTCCGGTCGTAGAAGGGAACGATCCGGACACCTGCCGGAAGCCCGGCCTGGAGGTCCTGGATCTTCTCCTTGATGTGGCGCGTCACCTCGAGCGGGTTTTCGCCGTAGCGCATCATGACGACCGCGCCCACGGCCTCCCGTCCGTCCTTCTCAAGGACGCTCCTACGGAAGGCAGGCCCCATCTGCACCGATCCCAACTGGTCGACCGTGATGGGAACCCCCTTCCGCTCCGTCACGACGATGTCCCGGATGTCGTCGATGCTCTTGAGCCAGCCCGTGCCCCGCACGAGGTATTCCGAACCTCCCTTGTGGATCACTTTGCCGCCGACGCTGGAGTTCGAGGCCATCACCGAGCGGAATACGTCGCCCAGGCTGATGTCAAATGCCCGGAGCTTCTCCGGGACGACGTCGATCTGATACTCGCGCACAAAGCCGCCGACCGAGCCCACTTCGACGACGCCGGGGACGGAATTGAGTTGATAGCGGACATACCAATCCTGGATCGAGCGCAGCTCGTCCAGGCTCTTCCCCTCGCCTTCCACCGTGTACCAGAAGATCTGGCCAAGAGCAGTCGCATCTGGGGCGAGGTACGGAACGACCCCGCTGGGCAGGAATCCACCGGCGATGGAAAGGCGTTCCAGAACCCGTTGACGGGCGAAGTAGAAGTCGATCGAATCCTCAAAGATGATGTTGATCATCGAGAATCCGAACTCGCTCGTGGCGCGGATCGATTTCACGCCCGCGAGACCCTGGAGGTTGACCGAAAGCGGATAGGTGATCTGGTCTTCTACTTCCTTGGGGCTGCGGCCCATCCAGTCCGCCCAGACGATGACCTGGTTTTCGGAGAGATCCGGGATCGCGTCGACCGGCGTTCGCTGGATGCAGTAAAAGCCGATGAGGACGACCACCCCCACCAGGAGGAAGACGATGAACCGGTTCCGGACACTGGCTTCGATGATCTTGCCGATGATCCAGTTCATTTCTTCTGCTCCTGGCCGCTCGCGCCGAAGTAGATGACTCCGGCCGCCGGATTGAGCCGGGTTTCCGCGTCGAGCAGGAAAGCCCCCGCCGATACCACGCGGTCCCCTGCAGCCAGACCCTTGAGCACCGGGTAGTATTCGCCCGCGCGGGGTCCTACTTCGACCAGCAGGGCATCGAACGTGCCGTGGCCCTTGTCGACAAACACCACTTTGCGTTCGCCGGTATCGATCACGGCGGAGAACGGAACGGCGAGCACCTGCTCGACTTCCATGTGCTTCATGTCGCGACCACAATCGGGGCACTGGAGCTTGCCGCCGGCGGTCATCTGAGGGTGGAGCGAGCAGGCCCAGGTCTCTGAAAGCTGGGTGGCTTCGCTCACCACCTTGAAGCCGAGTTTCTTGCCGCACTTCTCTTTCGGGCAGACGCCGGGCTTGTCGCTTTTGATCTCGGGATGGACCGGACAGACGTAGATGAGCTTCGCCCCCGGCACGATCTTCCGGGCTTCGAGCTCCATTCCGTTGCAGCTTTCCTTGAAGCACTGGCCGGGCTTGTCGGAGACCTCCTCGGGGTGGACGTCGCAGACGTAGATCGTCCTCTCCTTCTGGAGCGTCTCCTTAGGCACTTTGTGGCGATCATCGAGCGGCATCTTGCACTTGGGGCAAGGACCCGGGGTGTCCCGCACTGCACCGTCCATCGGACACTTGTAGACGAATTCCTTGGGTGCCTTGTCGTCGGGTTTCGCCATTTCGGCCTTGGCCTGAGGCTTCATCGCCTCCGCCTTCGAGGGCTCAGGCAACTTCTCCTCATGGACGTGAACCTCCTCTTTGGGAGGCGTTGAGACGGCTTTGGGAGCTTCAACGGCCTTCTTCTCGTCCGGCTTGCCGCCGGAGCCCTTGACGCGGTCTTCTTCCGTAAGGGCCATCTTGCACTTAGGACAGGGGCCGGGCGTTTCCCTCGTTGCTCCATCCATGGAGCAGAGATACTTGGCCTTCGGATCGAGCTTGGGAAGATCCGACTGCTTCTCATCATGGACATGAGGCTCTTCCTTCACCGGAGCCGGAGCTGCTTTTGGCGCCTCGACCGCCTTCTTCTCCTCAGGCTTGTTTCCGGCAGCCTTAACGCGGTCCTCTTCCGTCAGCGCCATTTTGCACTTCGGGCACGGGCCGGGCGTTTCCCGAGTCGCTCCGTCCATCGAGCAGACGTACTTCGACTTTGCACCATCCCCCGGAGCTTCTACCTTGGGAAACAATTCCTTGAGCTCTGGCGCCTGGCCTTCGGTTTTTTGCTCTTTCCTTTCATCTGGAGTCGTTTGCGGGGCATCCTTGGACTCGTGGTGATGATGCGAAGGGTCGGCCCCTTCTCCCGCGTCTACCCGCACGCCGCCCTTCTTCACGAGTTCCATGGCGCACTTCTTGCACTTGCCAGGGGCGTCTTCGTGGACGTCCGGGCACAACTCGCAGCATCCGTAGAAGATCTCGCCGAACCCGGCGACCGGGACCCGAAGCAGCGCCGTCACATACATTCCCTGCTTCAGTCGGCGGTTGGTGTTGTCCACATCCACCCGGACCTTGATCGTGCGGGTCGCCGGATCGATCTGCTGGGCGACGAAGGCCACTTTCCCCATGAAGGACTCGCCGGGGAAGGCTTCTGTCGCGATCTCCACCATGCGTCCCTCGCGGATGAGGGCGAGGTCCCGCTCAAACACCTCGGCCTGCATCCAGATGGAGGAGTCATCGACGACGGTGTAAGGGCTGTCGCCCATCATCAGCTGCTGACCGGCCGTGATGTCCTTCTTGGTCACGATGCCGGATACCGGCGACTCGATCGTGACATAGGTCTCGACCCTCTTCGCTTTCTCGAGCGCCTTGATCTGCTCATCGGTGATCCCCCAGAGCTTCATGCGCTGGCGGGAAGAGTCCACCAGGCGGCTGGCCCGGTCGACGGCATCACTCCTGTCCTGGCTCGGAGTATTCTGCTCCTCATAGTTCTTGAGTGCGAGCAGGTATTCTTCCTCTGTCGCGGCGAGGTCAGGGCTGTAGATCTTGTAGAGCGGGTCGCCCTTCCGGATTCGGACGCCGGCGAAGTTGACGAACAGTTCGTCAGCGCGGCCAGGGAAGCGGGCCGTGATCTTGCTCGCGCTGCGCTCGTCGTACTCGATCATGCCTACCGTGCGGAGTTCGCGGATCAAAGTCTTGTAGCCGATCTCCTCGGTCGCGACTCCGCCCTGCTTGATCCGGTAGGGAGAAAGCTGGACGTGGCCCACGACGCCCGCCGGAAGTTGGACCTGTTCGCCCTTCTTGCGCTTGGAAAGGGGCATGCCGCAGATGGGGCATTTCTGCTTGTCGTCGGGTCGAATGATGGAGGGGTGCATGGGGCAGAACCATTCATAGTCCCCGTGCACCATGTCGGAGGCGGTCTTCGGCCGCGTGTATTTGTCGACGGTGTTCATGATGAGCTCCCATTTCCAGCTCACCACGCCGATGATGACGAAGATGAAGATGAACCGCAGGCGGAGGAAGACGATCTTCACCACCTGGAGGACGCCCCCTTTTTGGGTGCTCATGACTTTCTCCTTAGAGCCGTCCCGACTGCGCGCTCAAGATCGGCCACGGACATTTCGTACTGAACGAGAGCTTGAGAGTATTTCAATTTCACATCCCGCAGGGATCGCTCGGCGTCGAGCAGGTCGAGAAAGGATGCCTTGTCCTTTTCGTAGTTGGCTCGGCTCACTTCGACGCTCTGAGCGCTCTTAGGGACGAGTTCTCCCTTGAAGAGGATCAGGGACTTCCGTGCTGCTTCCACGCGAAGAAAGGCGTCCCGAACCTCGTAGAGCGCCTTGTTCTTGGCCGTCTCGACCGCTGCCTGGTCGGCTCGGAGCGTGTGCTCCACCTTGGCGACCTCTGCCCCGTGCTTGCCCGTGAACCACGGCAGATTGATCGAGAACATCAATCCATAGGCATCGTTCGGAGCGCCGGGCTGTTGCCAGTAGTCGGCGCCGATCGAGAAGTCCGGGAGGTTTCCTTCCCGGGAGGCTACTTTCCCCATAGTTTCGGTCGATCGGGCTTTGAACTGGGCGGCCAGGACATCGGGCCGGTCCAGGGCCTTGGCTGAGAGTTCCTGTACGTCGAATTTTTCGTCCGGAAAAGCCAGTTCCCTGGGCTTCCCGAGGGGCGATTCAGGAGGCCGGCTGAGCAGCGCGTTGATCGCGGCCTTCGCCGACTCGACATGCTGACTCATGGCCAACACGTCGTTATGGAGCATGATGAGTTCCACCTGCGGCTTCAGGACATCCTGCTGGCTCACCGTTCCGTTCCGGAACTTGATGTCGGAGATCTTCTCCATGTCGCCCATGATCTTCACGTGCTCGAGGTGGATCGCGATCTCCCGGTCCATGGAGTAGTAGTCGAGGTAGGCCTTCTTGAGCCGGGAGATCACGTCCAGTTGCCGATCGCGGTACATCTGGTACATCGATTCCGCGTCCCGGAGTGCAGCTTCACTCTTCAGGCTCTGATTTCCCGGAAATGGGAAGTTCTGCCGAAGGCCGATCATGTTCGTCTGATCCTGGTTGAAGGCCGTAGGCTTGTTGATCGGAACGCCCCAGGCCTCGTACTTGAGCATCGGGTCGTCGAGCGCACCGGCCCGGCGCACTTCCTGGACTCCGGCTTTCGCCCGCGCGAGCATCTCCTTCAGCTCGGGGTTCCGGTCCTTCGCGATCTTGATCAGAAGCTCGAGATCGAGCGGCTCGGAGAGCATCCGATCGAGTTCCTGGTCAGTCGAGGGAGAATCATTCCGCTCGATGGCGCCCGTGAACCGCGACGAATAGCTGAGGTCCGCTGCCAGGCGATCGTAGTCGCCCTGCCATTCCGCAGCGCAGCCCGCAAGGGCCAGGATCAGGACCGCAAAGAGAGCGCGCATGGAGGCTCCACGGTGAAAGAGAAACAGAAATACGGATGGGTGAGCGTGGAGGGAGACGCTTAGATCAGGAAGGCGGAATCGAGCAAGAAGATCGGTCGGCGCTCGCGATTAGGTCGAGGAACGACCTCGCGCAGCGGCAGGTGAGCGACCTCATGGACAACCAAGCCAGGAAGCTCGACAACGAGGATCTCGATCTGAGGGGCGTGAACAATGTCGACGATCTGGGTTTGACTGAGTTCACTCGTGGGAGCGATATGAGTGCAGCGAGTATCCCTGCCGGGTTGCTTGCCCGATTTCGAGGAGTGTTCGTCGGAGTGCGAATCGCAGGCCGTGCACGGTTTGGCTTTTCGGGATTTGTGATCGTGATCCTTGCACAACTCCCCGGGCGTGCTGCAGAGAGGTCCGCAGCAGCACTGGACGAACGATACCGTCTGAAGGGTACCGAACCCCAGGATCAAGGCCACGATCACGGACTTCATTGTCATTCCTAACGACGCGAGGCCTTTTACTGATTCGGCCTTTCCGCGTTCCACAAAGCTTAGCGGTTTCCCGGTACAAGCTCAAGGGCGGCTATACGGGAGAGGAGAGGGGTCCTCGGGGACCCCTCCCCTCCCGATAGCGCCTAAGGGTTACTTACGGCACATGTTGCACTCGCCGGCCTTATCGCCGCACAAGACCTGCTGGTTATTGTGCTCGCAGAAGGAACGGCGCTCCGTGTGCTTCCCGACGGTGACAAACATGGAATTGCAGGCGCAGGCAGTTTCCGATCCGGCTTCGGCCTTGCGCTCGACATCGCGGAAGTAAACCGTCTCGGTCCGCTTGCCCACGTACTTGAATCCCTGGTTGTCGCCAGCCTGACGATCTTCGGGCTTTACCTCAATCCGAACCGCGTTGGGCATCGCCGACTTCTGGTCCTCGACGCAGTGGTACTTACGGATGGTGCGTTTTCCTTCTAGAGCAAGGCTCCAGGTGCATCCACCCTGATCCGCTTTGCTGCAACAGGCTTCCGTCTTGTTCGTGCAGCAGTCGTCGTTCTTCTTTCCAGTGTCTTGGGCCATCGCAGGAGTACCGACGAAGGCCAGGAATCCGACTGCGGCCAGTGCGCTCATCATGATCGTCTTCATAAAGTCCTCTCGTTTCGGTGCACGCGGTCGCGTGCGGGCAGGGTTCGTTTCTCGGGGACCCGCGAACAGACGCGGACCCGGGGTCACGCCTGGGTGCCGAGAGGATTAAATGAGGAGAACCGCGAAGCGCAGATAGAGGGGTGGGCCTTCTGCAATGCAGACGGCCTGAGTTGCGATGGAGCCGGTGGAACTCGCCGTTTTATGGACGTTGCCCGTGTTCAGGGGCAGAAGGTCAACGACGACCGGAGTGGTGGGGATTTCATGCTTGGTGACCGAGGTATCGATGTCTTTCTGCGACTCGAGGGACGTGCAGCAGTCGGGGCGAGGCGCCGGCTTGCTGCCGGCCTGATCTCCGCAATGACCGCAGGAGGCTTTTGTGGACGGCATGTCCCCGCAGCAGACCGGGGCGGCGAATCCCTGTGCGCTCGCCAGCCACAGGCCCAGGACAAAAACGGCCCATTTCATTGCCACACCCTGTAGACAATGCGCTCGCTCCTGGTATTCCTGGAAAACAGCATATTCTCCAGATACCTTGAATTCCATTCGATGACGGGGCGTCGAGTCCAAAGCCTCATCTTAGATGGACTTATTTGATAGAATGAAATCAGTGACGGAACAACTTGCTGCAAATGTTGTGAAGACGCTGGTCACCAATCGACCAGTTCCTGTAATTCCTTCTGTTCCGCGTAGCAAGCCGAGAAGCGGCTGAAGATATCCTTCAAGCTGCTTTCGTCAAGACTCTCGAGCGTGGCGACGAGATCCGCGACGAGGAGAGCGCGGTTGCCTGGTTCTTTCGCGTGCTTCGGAACGCTGTCGTCGACCACCATCGCCACAATGCGGTCGAGGTCCGCACGACCCTGTCGTTGGCGAAGGAGTCGGCGGTGACCGCCCCCGAAGTCCCGGGACTTCGAACAACCGTCTGCCAGTGCGTGAAGGCCATCATTCCGACCCTGAAGGAGGAGTATGCCGACAGACTCCGGAAAGTGGATATGGAGGGCATAGCCATCGCCGACATCGAGAATATCTCCCTCAACAACGCCGTGGTGCGGCCCCACCGGGCCCGCAAGGTTCTGCATGAACGCCTCCTCGAAACATGCGGCCCCTCATGCACCGAAACCGGCTGCCTGGATTGCCCCTGCGGGGATCAGGGTATCGCGGTCAGGTTCTTGAGCGGCCCTCTCGCCAAAGATGGTGACCGTCGGCCATGATCCTGACGCCTCGCCTCCGAAGGTTTTCACTCCTGGCGCATGTCACCTTTTCCGTCGGCTGGCTTGGTTCGATCGTGGGATACTTGGCTCTGGCCATCGCCGGGCTGACCAGCCAGGACGCTCCCCTCGCTCGTTCCGCTTATATCTCCATGGAACTCCTGGGCTGGGCGGTTATCGTGCCGTTCAGCCTCGCCGCACTGTTGAGCGGGCTGGTCCAGTCCTTGGGAACCGAGTGGGGCTTGTTTCGTCACTACTGGATTCTGGTGAAGCTCGTATTGGCCGTTGGAGCCACGATCATCCTGTTGCTGCACATGTCGGTCGTGAGCCACATGTCCGGCGTAGCACGAGAGACAACCTTCTCCAGTGGGGATTTTGGAACCATCCGGATCCAGCTCGTCGTCCACGGCGTGGGGGGCTTTCTGGTATTGCTCACGGCCACAGCGTTATCAATTTACAAGCCTTGGGGCATGACCTCGTATGGGCGGAGGAAGCGACAGGAAATAGCCGCGCCCTCTGTGGGGCTCAGCCGAACGTCGGTTTCCGGGACACGCTGGGGCACCTACGCCATGTTTGGAATCGTCGGCCTGATATTGCTGTTTCTCATCCTCCACCACCTCCTGGGCGGCGGCCTAAGTCATCACTGAACGGCCAGTGAGGTTTATCTCCGCATCGCCTGCACCATTCTCCAGGATTTGGACAAAACGGGTGTAAGGTCCTGCTCCCTCATCTGGCTATTCCTTTTCCAGGAGGACACGGCTCACGAAAGTCCAGTGCTCCTCAGCGGTCAGGGAATCCCTGCATGAACTGCACCTTCTGACATGAAGGAAAGCGACCTCGACGTCTTTGATGGTGAAGGGCACACTCGAGGAAGGCTTTCCGAGGATCGCATTTACTGTCTCGGCTATTTCGCCGCAGACAATGATCTGCACCACTCTTCTACACCCTCGGAGAAGAACATCCAGGTTGCCCAGAAAAAGAAGCCCGGAGAAGGAAACAAATAATCAGGCTGCACGGCGGTCAAACACTTCGTCGGAATCGCGGAGAGAACATGGGGATGAGCGGCCATTTGACACCCGGACAGGCCGGCTCCCTCCCTTGCATCCATTGCGGCAGCACCGTGTTTTTCGTCTTCTCGGGCGGTCCCCACAAGGTGGTTTGTCAGCACTGAAGGAAACCGGTCCAGGTTGACGTCGTTTACAACGGAAGGAAGTGGACGGCAAAGGTGCTCCCGGATCCCACACCTTTGTAACCCCACGGCTGGCGCTGCCGCTTCCCGATGGACATCCAGGATCTTCGGCAAAAAGCTGCCTGCACGGCAGCACCGGCCGGGTCCGCACCCGGTCGCAAGGGCAACACGGACGTATCCGTGCACCCGCCTCCCTACTCTCGATGCGAGGTTACACCACGATGAGGACGCAGTTTTCCGTTCCGAAGGGATTGGGAACGCGCTTCGCGGCCTCCGAATGGTCGCGCCACTCGCCGTCCACGAGCAGACGATACTGATACTCGCCCGGCGCGAGTTCCAGAACCGTTCGCCAAGTTCCAGTTCCATCGTGGCTCAGACGGATCCCTTCCTTCGCCCAGCTATTGAAGTCACCCGTGATCGTGACTTTGTCCGCCCCGGCCGCATTGACAGAAATGGGAATCCTTCGCGCAGGAGTTGTCTTTGCTCCCTTGGAAACCTCCATAGTTCTCATGTCGTCTTCCTTTCAATGGCAAGCGAAGGAGTACAAGTCAGGTGTCGGGGCATCGTAGAAAAGCCTCAGGAAGGAATGTCCCCTACTGAGGCTTGAGGGTGGGGATGCTTGGTGTATTGTGAAAGGGGGTAAACCAGCTTTTCCTACGAACATCCCATTCCCATTCAATAGTGGACCCAAGATCCACTGGTTTGAAAATCGTTACGCGAAATGGGAGGGTAATTAGCTGTCGAGAAGCTCGTAAACCTTGTCCAGGATGGTCTTCAGCGGGAACGGTTTCTCAAGGACGGTGACCTGAGGCATCACAACCGCTTCACTGGGATGTCCGGAGATGCAGAGGAATTTCATCCCAGGGCGAATCTTGGAAACTCGGCGGATAAGTTCTCCGCCGGTCATGCCTGGCATCTTGAAGTCTGTGATCATGAGATGGATTGGGCTCCGATGCACTGCGCAGAGATCGAGTACATCCCTGCCGTCGAGAGCTGCAATTACCGCGAACCCCGCACCCTGTAGGACGCCCATGATGAGCGACCGCACCTTCCCCTCGTCCTCGACGACCATGATCGTGTCGGGGACTCTGGGAGGTTCTCGGGAACTCATGAGGGATGAGCCGGAAGGGTGACGAAGAAGGTCGATCCCTTCCCTATCTCGCTTTCAAAGCCGATGCTCCCTCCCATCGCCTCGACCAACTGCTTGGAGACGCTGAGGCCCAGACCCGTACCCTGCGCGGTCCGGGACGCGGAAGCATCCGCTTGCGCGAATCGCTGGAAGATCCGGTTGCGGAAGTTCTCCGGTATCCCCGGGCCTTGGTCGGAGACGGAGACCCGTACGAGCCCCGGTTCGCGGATCACCGAGATGACCACTCTTCCGCCCATGGACGAGAACTTGGTCGCGTTCGACAAGAGATGGGTCAACACTTGAGCGAGTCGCTCTGGATCGGCCGAGACTTGAGGATTCTCGTTCAAACCTTCCAAGTGCAGGGTCACCCCGGCGAGGGTCGCCTCCGGGCGATGCGCTTCTACGACCCCCTCGACCGTGATGAAGATGGGGATTGGCGATAGCTTGAGCGACAGTTTTCCGGACTCCAGCTTCCGAAGGTCCAGAAGCTCATCGATAATCCGAACAAGCCGAACACAATTCCTCTGCGCAATGAACAGGAGCGACAAGGCCTTCCCCGGAAGGTCGCCGAGAACTCCAGACGTCACCAAGCCCAGTGCCCCTCGGATGGACGTGAGAGGGGTCCGCAGTTCGTGGCTGACGGTCGAGATGAGTTCATCCTTCATCCGCTCAACCTTCTTCTGATCTGTGACGTCGGTCACCACGCCGATCCATCTTCGCGGCGACTTGCCTCCTTCGCCGATGAGAGACCCTCGGTCCATCCAATGCCTGACCGAACCGTCCTTGCGGACAATGCGGTATTCTTCGTGGAATTGCTCTCCACTCTCCAGATGATTCTGTACTGCCTCCAGGACTCGTGAACGGTCTTCGGGGTGGAGCATCGCTTCCCAAGTCTTGTGGGCTCTGCGCGAGACGGAAGGGTCGTAGTCCGTGTTTGGATCTACATTCCCGCGCAAGTCTACAATTCCACTATCTACATCCCATTCGTAGATCATCTCGCCAGCCGAGCGAGTGACCGCCTGGAATCGTTCTTCGCTGAGCAGCAGTTTCTCGCTGACCGTTTCTGGTTCGGTGGGCTTGTCCGCTTTGATCGAATCTTGCAACTTGCGTTCCTTATCCCGGTCCTCGGCTTCCTTGATGGCACGCTGAACCGCGTAGATGAGACCCCCAATCCGGCCCTTTACGACGTAGTCAGTCGCGCCTTTCTTGAGGCAGTCGACGGCGCGTTCCTCGCCGATGGTCCCTGACACGAAGATGAAGGGAGTTTCGGGAGCCGTCCTGCGGGCGATCTCGAGCGCAGAAAGACCGTCCATGGTAGGGAGCGTGTAATCCGAGATGATCAATCCGGGCTTGAACTCGCCAATAGCTCGAAGGAGGTCCGGCTGTGTTTCAACTCGGATCGAGCTGAACGCAAGCCCTCCCTTCCGAAGTTCGTACTCCTCCAGCTCGACGTCCTGCATCGAGTCGTCGATGAAGATAATCCGTAGAAGTTCCACAGCCATGGTGTAATCCTCAATTCTGCACCCCGTTGTTCCATCGGAGAGGCAAGTGCGGGGTTCTGCATATTCATATCCGTGGATGTGCCCCATTAAGGTGATCCTTCATCGACCATCAGCTTCGCATTACTCAATGACGTCAGGTCTTCAAGCTACGCTATGGGTCAAATGGTCCCCGATGACACCCTGGGATTCCTGATTCAAGCAAAGACTGATGGAGAAGAATCGACCCTTCTCAGGGTGACCTCTTTCAGGCCAGCATGGATGCGTGATCCGATAACTCGAGTATCTCCCGATGGGAGGAACGTGGATGTCCTCGAGTCGGACACTGGTGACATATAGCCATTTTACCCCGGGATGCGATTGACGAGCAGCCAGTAGAGTCCGAATTGCTTTACGGCATCGATGAATTTTTCAAATTCGACCGGCTTTGCAATGTAGCTGTTTACCCCGAGCTTGTAGCTCTCCACCATGTCGCGGTCTTCTTTCGAGGAGGTCATGACCACGACGGGAATCATCTTGGTGCGTTCATCCGCCTTGACGCGGCGCAAGACCTCCAGCCCGTCGACTTTCGGAAGCTTGAGGTCAAGCAGCACAACCCGGGGGCCATTCTTGACGTTCCTGTTCGAATAGGGACCCGTTGCGAAGATGAAATGCAACGCTTGTTGACCGTCCTCGACACGATGCACGTTGTTCGCCATATTTTCCTTCTTGAGCGCACGAAGGGTCATTTCGGCGTCCTGGTCATTGTCCTCGACCAGAAGGACTTCGACTTCGTCATAACCGGTCATGCTCTGATCCTTTCGGAAAACTGGGCGTGGCAAATATTTCCTTTTTCGAGCTGATTGATTGTGGCTGGCAGCCTTGGGACCGGATGGCAGACGTCTGAAAGGGTGGAGACGACGGGGCTTCTGGCACTTCAAGGCCTCCATTAGCTCTCGACCGAGCGGACTCCATGTTCACGCCGAGGGGCAGGTCACCTCCAGTCTTCTGGATCCCCTACCCCTCAATTACCCTCGGTCGCTGCTTTGTGAGCCCTCAGGGGGAAGTATACAGGACTCTTGGTCAGTAAAGAGTAAGAATGAATTGGACCATTTCGAAAATTTGAATTACAATCCTTGGGAGCGACCGGGGTGACTACCGCCTGCAGAGGGGGGGGATTGTGCATTCAGGTCGCATCACCGGACATCGTCTACGGAAGCCAAGCCTTAGCGCAGTCGTTTTTGTTCTTGTTCTCACCGTCAGTGCAGTCTTTGCAAACGCGCAAGCCCAGGACAATCCCCAATCAGAAAAGACGGCTCCTGTTCCCCAAGCAAGGGACGTCACCGACCTGGATATCGACGACCTGATCAAGGTGCGCGTGACCAGTGTCGCCCGCAAGGTGCAGACCCTGACGGACGTGCCCGCGGCCGTGTACGTCATCCGCCAGGAAGATCTCAAGAGATCCGGGGCCAGGAACATCCCTGAGGCTCTTCGCTCCGTTCCCGGCCTCGAAGTCGCCCAGCCGACGGCGAATACGTGGGCCATCACTGGCCGAGGCTTCAACAACGCCTCTGCCAACGGCATGCTCGTCATGTTCGACGGTCGCAGCGTTTACTCGCCGCTGCACTCCGGAGTCTTCTGGGACGTCCAGGACACCTTCCTCGAAGACGTCGATCGGATCGAAGTGATCCGTGGCCCCGGAGGAACCATCTGGGGATCCAACGCCGTCAACGGAGTGATCAACATCATCACCAAGCACGCCGAAGACACCCAGGGGGTCGTCGTGACCGGCGGAGCAGGCACCGAGGAGCGGGCCTTCGGCGGGGCCCGGATCGGCTTCAAAGCAGCCGAGGACGTCTATGTCCGCACTTTCGTCCAATACTTCAGCCGCGACGAAGCAGTCACCGGCCTGGACCCCGACCGAGACGCCTTTGACGGGCAATGGATGGCAAGAACCGGATTCCGATCCGACTGGAAGCCGAACGATCATGACCGCGTGACGCTCACAGCCGACATGTATGAAGGGCAATCGCAGATCTCGAATTCAGTGCCCAGTCTGACGCCTCCATTTGCGAGCACCGTCAACGAGCGCGCCAATTTGAGAGGAGCCGACTTCGTCTTCCGATGGGACCATACGATCGATCCCACGTCGAACGTTGCCGTGCAGGCGTACTACGACTACTCCTCCCGGCTGCAATCGATCTTCGGCTATGTGCTGCACACTTTGGATCTGGACCTCCAGCATCGATTCCGCATCTTTGGCGACCAGGATATCAATTGGGGCCTGGGGTATCGGAATTATTGGAGCGACTTCCACGATTCCTTTGCCGTCTCCACCAACCCCGCACGCGACGTCAACGATGTCGCGAGCGCCTTCATTCAGGACGAAATCCCTCTCGTCAAAGATCATCTCAGCATGACCCTGGGCTCGAAGTTTGAATACAATTCCTTCAGCGGTTTCGAAGTCCAGCCGAGCGCCCGCCTCGCCTGGAAGCCGTCCGAAGTCCACATGGTGTGGACCTCGGCGACGCGGGCGGTACGGACTCCCTCGACGCAGGATCAGAACCTGAGGCTCAATCCCGTCGTAGGTCCGGGCCCTTCGGTCCTGAGCTTCATTGGAGATCCCTCCTTCAAATCCGAAGAACTTCTCGCCTACGAGGCCGGGTACCGCCTGCATCCGGCAGACCCCCTCTTCCTCGACCTGGCCACCTTCTACAACCGGTACAATCATCTGCGATCGATCGAACCGGGGCCGCCCTTTTTGGAGACGGAGCCGCCCCCGACTCATGCCGTCCTCCCCTTTTACGCCGAAAATAACAACCGCGCTCAGACGTATGGGGTTGAATTGGCCGCAAATGTGAAGCTTGCCCCGTGGTGGCTCGTCCAAGCCAACTACACTTTCCTCAGGATGGACATTGATCCCAAGCGGGACAGCAACGACACCACGTCCAAAGCCGAGGAACTCCAGAATCCCAGGCACCAGGTTTGGATTCGCTCGGCCATGGACCTGCCGGAGAACTTGACGCTCGACGTGATCGGCCGGTATGTCGACCGACTTCCGGCCTACGCGGTCGACTCCTACATCGAGATGGACGTGAGGCTTGCGTGGCAGGACCCCGCCCGGCACGTCGAGGTGGCCCTCGTGGGGCAAAACTTGCTGCACGAATCGCACGCCGAATTCTCACCCGCAGCCCAGCGGAGTGAAATCCAGCGGGGTGTCTACGGCAGCTTGACGGTTCGGTTCTAGTGAAGAAGGCCTGCGTTCTCGGCATCCTAGTGCTTGGAATTGGTCCATTGGGAGCAGCGTCGACCGTAGGACATGAGCCTCCCCAAGATCCGACTCTTCCGGAATACGTCGTCAAGGCAGGGTTTCTCTTCAACTTTGCGAAGTACGTGGAGTGGCCGGCTGACGCATTCGAAAAGGCGGACTCACCCATATCCATCGGCATTGTGGGAGCCGACCCGTTCGGTGAAGATCTCGACAAAGCGCTCAGGAACAAGACAGTGAAGGAGCACGGGTTCGTCATCCGCCGCTACACCGAATTGAGCGACATCAAACTGTGCCACATCCTTTTCATTCCTCGGACTGAAAACGGACGCTTGGCCGAAATCCTCAAGAAAACGGACTCTTGGGCTGTCCTGACAGTTGGCGAGGATGAGGGCTTCATCAAAGGCGGAGGCGTCGTCAATATCCTTATTGAGAAGGAGAAGCCCAGGCTCGAGGTGAATCCCGAGGCGGCCGATAAGGCTCATCTCACCATCAACTCCAAACTTCTGAAGGTCGCGACCATCGTTAGAGCCGCGAAATAACGCATGCTGGGACGTTCCTTCCGAAATGCCCCGATCCGCAATAAGTTTCGCGTGCTCGTTCTCGCGGTCAGCATTCTTGCTGTCGCAGGATCCTGCGGAGTCTTCATCACCTACTTGTGGTTTTCCACCCGCACGCGGCTCGTCCAGCGACAAGAAACGATGGCCAGCATCGTTGCTGACCAGAGCACGGCCGCCGTGGACTTCAACCAGCCACCCCAGGCAACCTCAATCCTTGGCACCCTGAAAGCGGAAAAACAAATCGTCGCTGCGGCCATATACACCCTGCAAGGGCGGCTCTTCGCCGGCTATGTGCGAGATGAAACTCCCTCCACCATCCTTCCCGCGAGACCAGGGCCAGACGGCCAAAGATTCGAAGCGGGGGACCTTCTTAACTTTCACCCCATCCAATCCAGCGGGGAAAGGGTCGGAACGCTCTACATTCGGTCGGACCTAAACGACCTCAAAGAGCGCATTTATGTCGTCGTTGGAACCGCCCTGCTCGTGCTCGTCGGCGCCGGGCTCATTGTATTCATAGTCTCAACGAGGCTCGCGGGGCTAGTGACCGGTCCCGTTCTCAAGTTGTCGGAACTCGCCCAGGGCATCTCCAGAAACAAGGACTTCTCAGTACGGATGGAGAGCGGCGGTCACGACGAAATGGGACGCCTGATCGAAGGCTTCAACGAGATGCTTTCCCAAATTCAAGCTCGGGATGGCGCCCTGGCCTTGGCACGTAATGAATTGGAAAAGCGGGTCTTGGAACGCACCAGCGAGCTCGAGGTCGAGGTCGCTGAACGAAAAGAAGCTGAAAAGAGAGTCCTCGAACGGTCCCGCGAGCTCGAGACTGAGGTTACCGAGCGTAAGGCGGCGGAAGAGAGGCTTCGAGAGAAGGACTTGCGGCTCACGGAAGCGCAGGAGATCGCCCGCCTGGGAAGTTGGGAATGGAACATCTCGACGAACAAGATTACGTGGTCCGACGAGGTTTATCGTATCTCCGGAATCATGCCATCCAAGTTCGGGGGAACGATTTCCGACTTCCTAAACATCCTCCACCCTGACGATCGGGCTCTCCTGCAAGAATCCATGGACACGGCCTGTCGTAAGCGCGAACCCTTGGCCGTCGACTTTCGAATCATCCGACCGGACGGTTCCGTCCGTTACTTGCATGCTCAGGGAAAGGTTGTCTTGGACAACGAAGGACGGCCCCTACGATTGGCCGCTACCCTCCAGGATATCACCGAGCGAAAGGTTGCCGACCAGGCGATTCTCGACCTGAATCGGGAACTTCAATCTCGCATGACGGAACTCGCTTCGGCGAACAAGGAACTGGAAGGATTTTCTTACACCGTCTCGCACGACCTCCGGGCGCCTCTTCGTGCCATCGACGGGTATTCCCGCATGCTCCTGGAGGACTTTGGCCCCCAGGCCCAGGGTGAGACGCGGCGCTACCTCGACGTCATCATGGGAAATGCACGCAGAATGGGACAGCTGATCGACGACCTTCTGTCCTTCGCGAAAATGGGCAGGAAGTCGCTCGAGACCTCCAGGATTGACATGGACGCTCAGGTCCAAGACACCATCGCAGAGCTCAGACAACAAAACGCAGACCGTGAACTCGACTTCCGTACAGCACCGCTTCCGTCGACGCAAGGCGATCCGGCAATGTTCCGACAGGTCTGGACCAATCTGATTTCCAATGCCGTCAAGTACAGCCGGGGTCGTCAACCAGCCGTTATTGAAATCGGCGCGCGCGACGAACAAACGGAACTTGTGTATTACGTCAAAGACAATGGCGTGGGCTTTGAGATGGAATTCGCTCATAAGCTCTTCGGTGTATTTCAGCGACTTCATTCCGCCAAGGAATTCGAGGGAACCGGGGTGGGCCTTGCGCTCGTCCAACGAATCATTCAGCGACATGGCGGCCGTGTTTGGGCGGACAGCAAAGTAAACGCTGGGGCAACTTTCCTTTTCGCACTCCCGAGGGACCGCGTCCAAGTCCAAGTTCCATAGAATTGCGCCTCATCGATGTTGGTTCCGCCTTCCGCTGGGCAGCGGGCTACGACGCTGACGCGGTCTACGCAATCGTGTCGGGCGCCGGATTGCCGCCGTCCGAAGTCCTGGTCAAGGTCGAGCCCCGCCGACTCTGGCCCTGCAAACAGTTTCTCTTCGTCCCCGGCGCCGAGCCTCGCACGGAACTGCCGGACTCCGTGACGCCTCAAAGCATCGAGGGCCGCGTCGTGAAGAGCGCCGACGGGTGGAAGGCCTCGATCCGGATTCCCCGCGCCCGCATCGGCCTTCCTGCGGGACGGCCTGATGCGATCCGGCTGAACGTAGAGGTCGTGCTGAAGGGGGGACGCGAGAGCTGGATCCCCCCTGCATCCGCTGACCTACCGCTTGAATCTGGATCCGGACCATCCGGCCGACTTCGGCTGGCTGCTGTTCGAGCCGGCGCGGGAAAAGCAGAGCTCAGGCACCTGAAGTCGGGGCCGGTCGCGCTTTCGCTGATCGACCCTTCCAAATCCGGCTCAAGACGTCTCCACCGGCAGACGCCCCTTGAGCGACTTGGGCGTGAGGGGGCCCGGCTCGGCGATCAGCGCGCGCGCGGCGTCCACCTGCTCCCAGACGTTCCACAGCAGCACGCCGCGGACACGGCCCTGATCGAGATAATAGACGACCCCTTCCCGGTTCGGCTTCGTCCAGTCCGCGAAGGTCTCGAGGCGGGAGTCCACGTCGCCCACCGCCTCGTAGCCGAGATCGAACAGGTCGGAGTAGAAAAACGGCAGGTGATCGTAGGGTTCCGACGCACCCGCCATATTGCGGCCTGCGATCCGGCCCATCGTGTTGGCGTTGTCCTCGTGCTCCACCCGCATCCGCTTGCCCAGGTCGGGATTGTAGAACGCGGCCACGTCGCCCGCCGCATAGATGCCGGCCACATTGGTCCGCAGGTACTTGTCGACGAGGATCCCGTTCTCGCAGTGCACGCCGGCCGACTCCGCCAGGCTCGTGTTCGGCTCGAGGCCGAGGCCCGCCACGACCACGTCCGCGACCACATCCCCCTTGCTGGTCTTCAGGACTTTGGCGTCGCCGCGCACTTCCAGGCCGAGGACTTTGGCCCCCGGCATGACGCGGACGCCCTTTTTCTTGTAGTAGCCCGAGACGAACTTCGCCAGATCGCGCGGAAAGAGGCGGCCCCCGACGTCCGTGCCGGGGAAGATCAGCGTCACATCCTTCTTGTTCAGGGCCAGGCCCGCCGCGACCTCCGAGCCGATGAAGCCGGCCCCGATGACCGCGAAGCGACGCCCCATTCCCGCGAGCGCGCGGAGCCGCTGGTAATCGGCCACGTCGCGGTAGTAGATGATCCCATCCCCGCCGAACGGAAGACGTCGGGGCGCGCCGCCTGTGGCCAGGAGCAGCCGGCCGTACGTATAGACGTCGCCATGGTCGTCCACGGCCCTGTTCTTCTTCGGGAACAGCTCCGTGACTCTCCGTCCCAGGTGCAGGGTCAGCTTCTTTTTCGGAACCTTGCGCCAGATGCTGCCGAGGCGCTCCCCCTTCCAGAGTCCTTTGGAAAGCGGCGGGCGGTCATAAGGCGGATCCGTCTCCGCGCTGATGATGCCGACGCTTCCGCTGCGATCCTTCTCGCGGATGCCGTCCAGGGCGGAGGCGGCGGTCATCCCGCCGCCGACGATCAGATACGTGTAGTGGGGCATGGCGGTTCAGGATAGCAAGGGGACCGGTCCGGCGCGCGGTTTTGAGCGACGTTCACAAAAACTTGATGATGGCCGCCCCCATAACAATCGACCGCCGGGGGACTCAGAATTGCATGAGGACGGCGTGGGTCCTGGCGCTCGGAGTGCTGTGCGCCGCGGGTCCGCCGGACGACGATCAGCTCTGGAACGGCCGGGATTTCAGCGGCTTCTATACCTTCCTCCAGCGCTCCGGAAAGAACAACGACCCGGACCAGGTCTTCACTGTGAAGGATGGCATGATCCGCGTGAGCGGCAGGGAGTACGGCTACCTTGCCACCGAGCGCGAGGTCGAGAATTTCTTCCTCACGGTCGAGTTCAAGTGGGGCGAGGTCACCTGGCCGCCGCGCGAGAAGAAGGCCCGCGACAGCGGCATCCTCTTCCATATGCAGGGGCCGGACAAGGTCTGGCCGGAGTCGATCGAGTTCCAGATCATCGAAGGCGGCACCGGCGACCTGCTGGTCGTCGGCGGCGCGAGCATTGAGTTCGACCCCGAGCTCGAATGCCGCTTCTCGGAGCCCTATAAGATGCGGTCAGCCGACGGCACGCGCGTGGTGCGCGGCCGCATCGACTGGGCAAAGCGCGATCCGCACTGGCAGGACGTCCTGGGCTTCCGGGGGCCGGACGACTTGGAACGACCGCACGGCGAGTGGAACACGCTGGAGCTCGAATGCCGGGGCGACCGCTTCACCTCCTGGGCGAACGGCACGAAGGTCATCGAAGGTCGCGGCGCGCGGCCGCGCAAGGGCCATCTCCTCTTTCAGTCGGAAGGCGCCGAAATCTACTTTCGCAAGATCACGCTGCGCGCCCTCTGAAGCAGCAGCTCCCGCTCGCGCGCGTTCCGGGTCAGCGATGCGGCGCGCTCGAACTCGACGCGCGCCTCCTCCAGGCGGCCCAGCTTCTGGAGGAAGTCCGCCCGCACGCTGGGCAGCAGGTGATAGTCCCGTAGCGACGGATCGTCGACGAGGCCGTCGACGATCTCCAGCGCCGCGGCCGGGCCGGAGTCCATCGACACCGCGACCGCGCGGTTCAGCTCGATGACCGGCGACGGCATCAGGGCGCCGAGCTCGCCGTAGAGCGCCACGATGCGGGCCCAGTCCGTCTCCGCGGCCGTCCTGGCCCGCGCGTGGCAGGCCGCGATCGCCGCCTGGAGCATATAGGGACCCCGGGAGTCCCCTGCCTCCCCCCGCTGCAGCGCCGCCAGGCCGCGCCGGATCAGCAGCGGATCCCAGCGACCGCGGTTCTGGTCGAGCAGAAGGATCGGTTCCCCCGTGGGCCCGATCCTCGCTCGCAGCCGCGAGGCCTGGATCTCCATCAACGCGACGAGGCCGTGGACTTCCGGCTCCCCGGGCACGAGCTCCGCAAGGACGCGGCCCAGGCGCTGTGCGTCCTCGCAGAGCCCCGGCCGGATCCAGTCCTCGCCCGCCGTCGCTGCATACCCCTCGTTGAAGATCAGATAGAGAACCTCGAGAACCGACGACAGCCGCGCGGAAAGCTCCGCCCCCTGCGGGACCTCGAACTCCGCGCGCGCCTCGGTCAGCATCTTCTTCGCCCGCACGATGCGCTGCGCGATCGTCGGCTCGGGCACGAGATACGCGCGCGCGATCTCGTCGGTCGTCAGGCCGCCGAGCAGCCGCAGCGTCAGCGCCACGCGCGCCTCCGGGGCGAGCGCCGGGTGGCAGGTCATGAAGATCAGGCGGAGCATGTCGTCGCCGAACTCATTCTCTTCGGGCTCGTCGGGACGCGGCCGCGCTCCGATCTCCTCGTGGACGCGCTGGGCCGTCTTCCCGTGGCGCAGCTGGTCGATCGCCCGGTGCTTCGCAGTGGACATCAACCAGGCGGCGGGGTTCTCCGGGACGCCGGTCCGGGGCCACGTCTCGAGCGCCGCCACCAGCGCGTCCTGGGCGAGGTCTTCGGCCAGGCCGACGTCGCGCACGACGCGGACGAGGCCGGCGATAAGGCGCGGGGACTCGATGCGCCAGACTGCGTCGATCGCGGGATGGGGGTCGGGGGCCGTCACGGCCCCCGATCACACCATCTTCGCGCGCCCGGCGCTACTTCTTCTGCGCGTTCTGCATCCCGGTGAATCCCTCGAGATGCTTCTGCGTCTCCGGCGGAAAGTCCCCGAACTCCTGGACCTGGCGGACTTCGATGACGTCGCCGTCGAGCATCGGCGCCCGGCCGGCCCATTCGAGGGCCTCGGCCTTCGACTTCACCTGGATCATCCAGTATCCTCCGAGGACCTCCTTCGCCTCGGCGAAGGGGCCGTCCTTGATCGACGGCGTGCCGGCCTTGAAGGAGACCCGCGAGCCCATGGACGGCGGATGCAGACCGTCCAGCGCGAGCAGGACGCCGGCCTTCTGCAGCGACTCGTTGAACTTCATCATTTTCTCGACCAGCGCGGGATCGGGCAGCGTCCCGGCCTTCGCCTGCTCGTAGTCCTTCGGGATCACCAGCATCATGAAGCACATGGCTACTTCCCCCCCTTCTGGTTTTTCGCGACGCGCTCCATCTGGCTCTTCTCCTGCGCGCGCAGCTCGGGCGTCATCTCCTTGCCGAAGTCCTCCATCTCGAAGATCTGCCGCAGCTCGACCTCCTCGCCGCCGTCGAACGGCGCGCGCTGGAGCCAGTCGACCGCCTCCTGCTTCGACGCGACCTTCCAGACCCAGTAGCCGGCGATCAGCTCCTTCGTCTCGGCGAAGGGGCCGTCGGTCACCGTCCGCTTCTTGTCGTCGAAACGGATGCGCGCGCCCTTCGAGCTCGGCGCCAGGCCTTCGCCCGCGAGCATGACGCCCGCCTGCACGAGTTCCTCGTTGTACTTCCCCATCGCCGCCAGGAGCTCCGTGCCCGGCATCTTGCCGGCTTCGGAATCCTTGCTCGCCTTCACGATCACCATGAACCGCATCTTGTTCTCCTTTCCCGTTGAACCGGGCCATTCCCGGCATTCACCCAGGCGACGACTGAAGATCCTTGAAATCGACAGGGACTGCGACGACCGTCGAATTTAGAGAAGTGACCGTAACTGTTTGCTGTTCAGGCGGTTAATTGTTTCCAAAGAGGGCCTGGATGCGCTTCTGGTAGGCCTCGCTGGGTTTCGTCCACTGGACTTTGGCGGCCGGAAGCTGCTGCCGCAACTTGTCGACATCCGCCTCGGGCAGCTCGATCCCTTCCAGGACCAGCGTCTTGAGGCCGGGAAGTCCCTGCAGTCGGGACAGCGCCGCCAGACTCATCCGGGCCTCCTCCAGCCGCAGTGTGTCCAGGGCCTTGAGCTCGACCAGGACGGCGACCGTCTCGTCCGACACGCTGGTCGGCGGCTGGTAGGCGAGCCTCTGCCCCAGCGTCAGGCTGCGAAGCTTCGGAAGCGCCTTCAGCTTCCGCGTCCCTTCGATCGTCACGCCCGCGTGCCAGGTTCGGAACTCATAGAGACCCTGCAGCGTCGCGACGGCGGCCATCCCCTCGTCGCCAAAAGCAAGCGAGCCGGCGACCGTCAGGGACTGGAGATTCGGCAGTTCCGCGAGCGCCGCCAGCCCGCTCCCCGTGAACGTCTTCCCCGGGTGAAAGAACTTCAGAGTCCTCAGCTTCTTGAGCGGCAGCAGCCCCTTGACGCCGTCATCGGTGATCCTGCTCTCGTTCGTCTGCAGCGTCTCGAGCCGCAGCAACCCCGCCATCAGCTTGAGGTGCTCATCGCTGAACCCGGGGCCGACCGACAGGTTCTCCAGATCCCCCAGGCCGCCCAGCAGCTTGATTTCGTCGTCGGTCCACTTGGACACGTCGCCGGCCTCGACCAGCGAGATGACGCCGCGCTTGCTGAGGACGACCTTGGCCCCCTTTTCGAGGAGCATCTTGTGCGCCGCGTCTTCGTCGCCGATCATGCTCAACCCCAGGAGTAGAAGTCCGGTCAGTATGCCCATCCCACGCCTCCGGTGTAATATTCCCTCGTCCCCGGCTTATACCCGGGTCCGAGGAATCGATCCATGAAATTGATCGCCCTGTTCCTGGCCCTCTTGGCGACGCCGCAGGAACGCGACGGCGTCCCGCTCGAGGTCGATGCGAACGACCCCGCCGCGGCCAAGATCGTCATCCTCGCGGGCGGCTTCAGCAAAGGCGGCGGCGAGCACGAGTACTTCGCGGGCTCCGTCGTCCTCTTCAACCTCCTCAAGCAGACCCCCGGCGTCTTCCCCGTCCTCGCCGCCGAAGGCTGGCCGAAGAACGAGAAGATCTTCGACAACGCCAGGGCCATCGTCTTCTATATGGACGGCGGCGGCAAGCAGTCGATCCTCCAGGGCGATCACCTCGAGAAGATCGAGAAGCTCGCCGCGAAGGGGATCGGCATCGTCCACCTGCACCAGATCATCGATTATCCGAAGACGGCGACCGAGCGCATCCTTCCGCTCATCGGCGGCGTCTGGGTTCCCGGCGCCGGCGCACGAGGGCACTGGGACGGCGACTTCAGCGCGTTCGTCGAGCATCCGATCACCCGCGGGGTCGCCCCCTTCAAGGAGAACGACGGCTTCATCTACAAGCTCCGGTTCGTCGACGACCTTAAGGGCATCACTCCCTTGCTGCGGACGACGCCGCCCAAGGGAACGCTCAAGGGCAACGAGGACATCGTCAGCTGGGCCTATCAGCGTCCCGATGGTGGCCGCTCCTACGTGTTCACCGGCTGCCACCTTCATACGTCGTGGAGCCTCGAGGGCATGCGCCGCTTCGTCACGAACGGCATCCTCTGGTCGGCAGGCCTCGAGATCCCGGCCGCCGGCGCCCCCGTCGCCCTCGACCCCGCCGACCTCCAGCTCCACCTGGACCCCGTCCCCGCCAAAAAATAACTCTCCGGAAGAAACGGGAGAGGTGGGGAAGCGGAAGAGATCGGGAGAAACCCGCTCCGGAAGTCTTCGCAGCATGCTCAACGCCCAAGGCCCAGCACCGGGAGATACACTGGTCGTGTGGCAAGAACGGGCGCAGCACTGGCGCTCCTCGTGACCTTGGGATTGACCGGTCTGCTGTTGTTGAGCTTGCGTGAGCAGCAATACTCCGGGTGGGTGGACGACGTCGAAACCGAGTCGTTCTCTTTCATCGTCACAGACCCCCCTAGGGCAACCGGATTCTTCGTATCCCTCCCCGATGTTCCCAGGTCGTTTCCTTCAGAACTCGGAACCTTCGGCATTGCGGGCACCAAGGGTGATTCAGCTCTGGAGTTCAGATTCCGCCCTCGCTTCGAATTGCACGCCCAGGCGGTCCAAGACACCCGAGTGGAAATCCATCATCGCTACCTGGAACTTCCCATCGTGGGCTCTGTCGCTGGTCGTACGAAAGTGAAGATAGGCTCCGCTGCATGGACCCGGGGCACCCCGCAACTTTTAGGGATCATGGCAGGCATTGTTGCGATCCCCGGCCTTCTCTGGCTCCTCGCCGCGATCCCCGTCGCACTGCTCAGGAAGCGGCCTGCGCTCCTCGCGCAACAGTTTCAGTAGCAGAGCCCGGGTTGTCGCGGCGCGCTCCGCACTCGGATGCCTCGCGAGTCGGGGGGCGTGCGGCTGGATCTCTCCATAAACAGACGGAGCGCCCGGGGTGACGGGCGCTCCGCGAGGGGCGAGTTTTGCCGTCGGGGCGACGGCAATCGGGTTGGGTCTCGCACTGGCAAGAATAGGACGAAACCATTAATTCCTGATGAAGAGCGGGTCAGGGTCTCACAAACCCGGAGGATTCGCCTTCAGGTGACAGCCGGGGTGGCCGGGGATCCCTGGGGGGCGAGGGACGGGAGAGGGCGGCTTTCCCGGGCTGGCAGCGTGAAGGTCCGCCCGGTCCCGGCCGCCAGCTTCTCCAGGATCTCGTGGGCGTTGAACGTGCCCTTCGGGCGCTCGTAGGCGCCATCGCTTTTCAAGATACGGACGTTGGTGTCGTCCATCAGGGCCACCGCCAGCACCTCGTCGATGAAGCGGGTCTTGATCCGCTCGTCTTCGATCGGGAACACGATCTCGACGCGGCGGTCGAAGTTGCGCGGCATCCAGTCGGCGCTCGACACATAGACGTCGTTCGCGCCGCCGTTGGCGAAGAGGAAAACGCGGCTGTGCTCGAGGTAGCGGCCCACGATCGAGCGCACGCGGATCGTCTCGCTGGTCCCCGGCATTCCGGGGCGCAGGCAGCAGATGCCGCGGACGATCAGGTCGATCGGGACGCCGGCGCGCGAGGCGCGGTAGAGCGCGCGGATCACGTCGCTGTCGACCAGCGCGTTCAGCTTCGCCACGATGCGCGCCGGGCGGCCGGCGATGCAGTGGGCGCGCTCGCGCTCGATCATCTCGATCACCCACTCCCGCAGGCCGTGGGGCGCGACGCGCATCTTGTTCCAGCGCACCGGCTGGACGTAGCCCGTCATCATGTCGAAGAGCGCGGCCGCGTCCTCGCCCAGGACCTCGTCGCAGGTCATGATGCCCACGTCCGTATAGATGCGCGCGGTCGCGGGGTTGTAGTTGCCCGAGGAGAGGTGGACGTAGCGGCGGAGGCGGTCGGGATCGCGCCGCACGACGGTGGCGACCTTGCAGTGCGTCTTGAGGCCGGGGAGGCCGTAGACGACGTGGGCGCCGGCCCGTTCCAGCGTGCGCGCCCACTCGATGTTCGCCTCTTCGTCGAAGCGGGCCTTGAGCTCGATGAGGACCGTGACCTGCTTGTCGCGCTCGGCGGCGCGGGCCAGGGCCGAGACGATCGGCGAGTTGCGACCGGCGCGGTAGAGCGTCTGCTTGAGCGCGAGCACGTTCGGATCCGCGGCGGCCTGCTCGATGAACTCGACCACGGTGTCGAAGCTTTCGTAGGGATGATGCAGGAGCAGATCGCCGGCCCGGATCAGCGAGAACAGGTCGCCCTTGTGGCGGCGGACCCGCTCCGACACCTGCGGCGTCATCGCGGGCTCACGCAGCGTCGCATAACCGGGAAGCGCAATCCACGACCAGAAGGACGCGAGGTTGAGCGGGCCGTCGTTCTCGTAGACGTCTTCCTGCGCGTCAAGGTCGAACTTCTTGAAGAGCACCTGCTTCAGGGCCTCGGAGGCGCCCTTGCCGATCTCGAGCCTCACTTCCGCGCCGCGGCGGCGCTTGGCGAGCTCGGACTGGATCTGCTTCACCAGGTCTTCCGAGTCCTGCTCGGAAAGCTCGAAGTCCTGGTCCCGGGTCAGACGGAACACCGTCCACTCGCTCGCCTCGAAGCCGCCGAAGAGGGTCTCCAGGTGGAGGCCGATCAGGTCCTCGAGGGTGACGTAGGCGTCGCGGGTGCCCTCCGGGGGGACGCGGACGAAGCGCGGCAGCAGGGCGGGCACGGGGACGATGCCCAGGCAGAGCTTGGGGGCGCGGAGCCGGTTGGACCCTTTCGCCCGCAGCATGGCCGCCAGGTAGAGCTGGCGGTTCTGGATGTGGGGGAACGGGTGGGCCGGGTCGATCGCCATCGGCGTCAGCACCGGCTGGATATTGCGCGCGAAGTGGGCGTCCAGGCCCTCGGCGTCCTCCCCCTGCACGTCGGCCGCCCGGAGCAGCTGGAGGCCTTCCTTCTCGAGACCGGGGAGCACCTCCTCCCGGAGGAGGCGGTGCTGCTCGCCCACCAGCTGGTGGGTCCGGGCGGAGATCGCCGTCAGCGTCTGGCTGGTGGTGGTCCGGTCGCCCGATTCGGAGCTGGCGACCTCGTTGGGGTCGCGCTGCTTGAGCCCGGCGACCCGGATCATGAAGAACTCGTCCAGGTTGGAGCTGAAAATGGCCAGGAACTTGAGCCGTTCCAGGAGGGGTCGGCGGCGGTCCTGGGCCTCCTCGAGGACCCGGGAGTTGAATTCGAGCCAGCTCAGCTCGCGATTCAGGAAGAGTTCAGACTCGGCCATGGATGAAGACATGAGACTCTCAGGTCGACCCAACCGTCAACCGATTTTACATCATCTTAACAAAGTGTGCAGAAACTGTCCACCGGGGCGGCTCTGGCGGGGGTCCTAGTCGACCGTCAGCACGCAGTTCTGCGTGCCGAACGGGTTGTCGACTCTCCGGGAAGCCTCCGGGTTGTCCTGCCATTGCCCGTCCACGCGCAGGCGGTACTGGTAGTCCCCCGGGGGCAGCTCCAGCTGGGTATACCACTCCTCCCCTGCGCTGTGGTGAAGCAGGATCCCGTCCGGGCTCCACTGGTTGAAGTCGCCCGTGAGGATGACTTCGTCCGCCTGGGGGAGGCGGACCGTGAATCGGACCTTGCGAGCCCGGGTTTTCGGAGCTTCTTTGATCTTCGGCATGGAACCAATCCTCCTGACCTTCCTTCATGGTGCCAGGACCCCATCAACCCGTGATGAAACACGGGTTAAGGGACGGTGAAACCCGCCCGCCGGAGCTCAGCGCTCCCGGGCCCCCACCGGCGTCAGCGCGTCGGCGATCTTGTAGCCCACGCCCCGCACGGTGGTGATGAAATTCGCGTTGCGGCCGAGCTTCCGGCGGATCGCCGCCATATGGACGTCGATCGTCCGGCTCAGGCCGTCGGTGTTCTTGCCCAGCGCTCCCTGGATGATTTCGACGCGCCGCAGCACCCGGCCGGGACGCGAGGCCATGAAGCGCAGGATGCTGAACTCCGCCATCGTCAGCGTCAGGGAGCGTCCCCGGAACGTGACGAGGTGGCGGCCGATGTCGATGACCAAGTCGCCGGCCTGGACGATCTCTTCAGCGGGCGGCCGGAACGAGGAGCGGCGGAGGATGGCCTTCAGGCGGGCCACCAGCTCCCGGATGCCGAAGGGGCGGGCAAGGCTGTCGTCCGCTCCCGCTTCGAGGGCGACCACGCGGTCGTTCGTCCCCCCCGAGGTGATGAGCAGGATCGGCAGTCCGCTGGTCCGGTTGTCGCCGCGCAGCCGGCGACAGAGCTCCAGCCCGTCCATCCCCCGCGTGTTGCCGAGGATGACGGCGTCCGGAAGATCCGCGAAAATGGTCGCCAGCCCCGATTCGCCTTCGGAAGCCGCCTGGACCTGGAAGAACTCCCGCTCCATCGCCTGCCGGATCTCTTGGAGCATCTCGAGTTCGTCGTAGATCACCTGGACGCGGCCTTTGCCCATTCGTTCTCCCCTTATCTCAGGGTGTTGAAGAAATCGTCGACCTCTTCCGCGAAATCCCCTGCGCGGGCGTAGCGATCTTTCTTGTCCCGGGCCATCGCCGTGCCGACGATCCGGCAAAGCTCGCGGGGGATGCCGGAGTCGATCTGCTCCAGCGGATCCGGCGCCCGCGTCATCAGCTCGGTGAACACGACGTCGGAGTTCATCCCCGCGAACGGATAGACGCCACCCAGGAGCTCGTAGAGCACCGCTCCGAGCGAGTAGATGTCCGACTGGGCGTCCACCTGCTCCATGTCCCCGACGGCCTGCTCCGGGGGCATGTAGTACGGCGTGCCCAGCACGATGCCCTTCAGATAGGCGGGGTCCCCGAGGCGCATCACCTTGGCGAGGCCGAAGTCGATGAGCCAGGGCTTCTGTTCCTTGTCGATGAGGATGTTGCCGGGCTTGATGTCGCGGTGCACCACGCCGCGCTGGTGCGCGTAGTCGAGCGCCCGCGCCATGGCCCGCACGATGCCCAGGCAGAACGTCAGCGGGAGGTGGCAGGCCGGCAGGACCTCCTTCTGGCTCGGCGGCCCATGCAGAAGGGAGTCCAGCGATCCGCCCTCGATGAAGGGCATCGTGTAGTAGAAGGTCTGGTCCGCGACGCCGTAGTCGAAGAGCGGGACGATGTTGGGGTGATCCAGCTCGGCGATGGCGCGGGCTTCCGTGAAGAACCGTTTCACCGACTCCGCGTGGCCGTACGGCGTGCGCTGCTCCTGCCTCGCGCTCTCGTCCACGCGGGGGAGCTGCTTGAGCGCCACGATGCGGTTGCAGTCGCGCTGCCACACGCGGTGGACGATCCCAGCCCCGCCGCGGCCGATCTCGGAGACCAGCACGTACTTCCCGAACTGCCGCTTGGGGTCCTCGGCCGCCTGGAGCACCTCGGCGGGCAAGTCGACGGCCTGGGCCTCGGTGGCCTCGTCCAGCACGTGGTGGAGGGCCGAGGCCATCTTGGCGAAGAGCTGCGGGACCTCCGCGCGGCACTGGGGGCAGATGACCGCCGACTGCTGGGGTTCGGGATGGATCCCGATGCGCGCCCCACACTGGGGGCAGCGGTAATGCATGAAGTTCTGGAGCTCGAGGGCGGTCGCAAGGGCGTCGCGGGACAGGACCCCGCGCTTGACCAGGATCTCGCCAAGCCGCGGCACGGGGGCAAGCCCGGCCTCGACCATGCGCCCCTGCATCCGCAGGGCGTCGCGGACCTGGTATTCGGTGGCCAGGCGGCGCTCGATGATGAGCCGGCCCAGCATCTCGCCGGAGTTCTCGGTGCCGCCGAAGGCCTGCTTCTGCAGCTCCAGCAGGCGCTCCAGCCCCGCCTGCGAAAGGTAGAACCGCTCGAACAGCAGCTCGCCGATCTTCCGGGACGGCTCCCGGTCCTGGATCGCCAGCACTTCCCGGATCTGCTCCCGCGTCACCATCCCCTGCCGGCAGGCCAGGCTTCCGAAGAGCAGCTCGCCGGGCGGGACCGAGCGGCGGAACATGACGCGGCCCGGACAGGCCGCCAGGAACTGCAGGATGCGGAACTCGGCCTGGGACAGGACGAGCGGGCGGCCGCCGTACGTGACCTCCCGCTTGGTCGCGTTGACGACCAGGTCGCCGTTGCGCACCACGGAGGGAACGTCGGGCCCCGTCGGGGGGTGCCGCAGCCGCGCGCGCACCCGCGCCATGAGCTCCTTCACGCTGAACGGCTTGACGACATAATCATCCGCGCCCGCGTCCAGTCCCTGCACGCGCTCCTCTTCGGCGGCCTTCGCGGTGAGCATGATCACGGGCACGTGGGCGGTGCGGACTTCGCGGCGGAGACGACGGCAGACCTCGACCCCGTCGGGCCCCGGCATCATGCGGTCAAGGAGGATCAGATCCGGAGAACGGGTCAGGGCCAGATTTAGGCCTGACTCTCCATCGAGCGCGCCCAGGACCTCGTAGCCTTCCGACTCCAGGTTGTATTTCACCAGATTCACGAGGTCCCGCTCGTCGTCGATGACCAGGACGGTCCCGCGGGCCATCCCACTCCCTCCTCTTGGTTAGGTGGCGCTCGACTCCTGTCCCGCCATCTCCTCGTGGTGGTGGCGGATGTCGCGACCCTGGATCCAGTAGATGATCTCTTCCGCGATGTTGGTGGCGTGGTCGCCGACGCGCTCGAGGTTCCGGGAGACCAGGATCAGCGAGAGCGCGCGCGGGATGGTGGCCGGGTCGGCCATCATGTACGTCAGGAGCTCGCGGAAGACCTGGTCGCGGAACGCATCGACCTTGTCCTCCTCGGTCAGGACGCGCTCGGCGATGGAGACGTCCTTCCGGATGAGCGAATCGAGGCTGTCGCGGACCATCCGCTGGGCGATCTCCGCCATGATGGGGATGTCCACGAAGGGCTTCAGCGGGGGCGCCTTGAGGAGATGCGTCGCATTCTGGCAGATGTTGATGGCCTGGTCGCCGATGCGCTCCAGCTCCGACGTGATCCGGGCGGCCATGAAGAGGAAGCGGACGTCCGTGCCCACGGGCTGCTGCGTCGCGGTGACACGGACGGCCATGTCGTCGATCTCGATCTGTAGCGAGTTGACCTGCTCCTCGCGCTCGGTGACCTCCTTGAAGTAGCGGTCGTCGCGCTCGATGAGCATCCGCAGTGCGGAGGAGATCATCGCCTCCGCCAGCCCGCCCATGCGGACGAGCTTCTGCCGGATCTCCTGGATCTGTTCGTCGAAGTGGCGTTGCATTCCTTAGTCCTCCTAGAACCCCTGCTCTCTCCCCCGGGAACGCCCGGGTCTAACCGAAACGTCCGCTGATGAAGGCCTCCGTGCGGGCGTCCTTCGGGTTCGTGAACACCTGCCGCGCCGCGCCGAACTCCACCAGGATACCCAGGAGCATGAACGCGGTCACGTCGGAGACGCGCGCGGCCTGCTGGATGTTGTGGGTCACGATGACGATCGTGAACCGGTCCTTCAGGGAGAAGAGCAGTTCCTCGACCTTGCCGGTCGCGACCGGGTCGAGCGCCGAGCATGGCTCGTCCATGAGCAGCACTTCCGGCTCGACGGCCGTCGCGCGGGCGATGCAGAGGCGCTGCTGCTGGCCGCCCGACATGCCCAGGGCGTTGTCGGTCAGGCGGTCCTTCACTTCCTCCCACAGCGCGGCGCCCTTCAGGCTGCGCTCGACGATCTCATCGAGCTGCGAGCGCTTGCTGATGCCCTGCAGGCGCGGGCCGTACGCCACGTTCTCGTAGATGGACTTCGGGAACGGATTGGACTTCTGGAACACCATGCCCACGCGCTTGCGGAGCTCGGTGACGTCGTGCCCGGGATCGTAGATCTCCAGGCCGTTGATCTTGATCGTGCCGGTGTGGGACACGCCGTCGATCAGGTCGTTCATGCGGTTCAGGCAGCGCAGCAGCGTCGTCTTGCCGCAGCCGGACGGCCCGATCAGCGCCGACACCTTGTTCTTGGGGAAGTTGAGGGAGACGTCCTTCACCGCTTCCTTGCCGGCATAGTAAAACCGGAGATTCTTGATCTCGACCATCGGCTCCCCGTCCGGCACGTTCTTGGCCGGATCCTTGGGCTCCGACGGCGCCGGGGGCAGCTCGATCTTCATACCCAGTTCCATGGCTTTGCCTCCGCTGAGAGGGACTCTACACCGCAGACATCTGGAACTTCTTCCGCAGACGCCGGCGCAGGATGATCGCCGCCAGATTGAGAAGCACGACGATGATCAGAAGCAGCAGGGTCGTCGTGAACACCATCGGGCGCGCCGCATCGACGTTCGGAGACTGGAATCCCACGTCATAGATGTGGAATCCCAGGTGCATGAACTTCCGGTCCATATGGACGAAGGGGAACTGCCCGTCCAGGGGCAGCGAGGGCGCCAGCTTCACGACGCCCGTGATCATCAGCGGCGCCACCTCTCCGGCGGCGCGCGCCATCGCCAGGATGAGGCCCGTCAGGATCGACGGGGCCAGGGCGGGCAGCACCACCCGCCAGGTCGTTTCCCACTTCGTGGCGCCCAGCGCCAGCGACCCCTCCCGCATGTTCCGCGGGATCGCCGCCAGCCCCTCCTCGGTCGAGACGATGACGACCGGCACGGTCATCAGCGCCAGCGTCAGCGACGCCCAGAGGATGCCGCCCGTGCCGAACGTGGGCGTGGGCAGCGACTCGGCGAAGAACATCCTGTCGATCGAGCCGCCGATCCGGTAGATGAAGAAGCCCAGGCCGAAGACGCCGAACACGATCGAGGGAACGCCCGCGAGGTTGTTCACCGCGATGCGCACCAGGCTCACCATCGTCCCCTGCTTCGCGTACTCGCGCAGGTAGAGGGCGGCCATGATGCCGAGCGGCGTCACGAACGCGCTCATGAGGAGGACCATCATCACCGTGCCGAAGATGGCCGGGAAGATGCCGCCCTCCGTGTTCGACTCCCGCGGATCCTCCATCAGGAACTCCCAGATCCGCCCGCAGTACGTGCCCAGCTTGGAGAACACACCCATCCGGTTCGGATCGATGATCCGGACGATCGACTCCACCGCCAGTTCCTTTTCCTTCCCGCCCTCGATGCCGAACAGCACCGTGCCCGACTTCACCTTCCGCAGCTCGCCGAGCTTCACCGCCAGGGCCTCGTACTCTGTCTTGAGCTTCTCCACTTCCGCGTTCAGCTTGTCGACCTCGGGGCCGCTGGTGGTCCCCTGCATCTCGAGGCCCTTCAGGTGGAGGCGGATCTTCTCCTGCGCCCGGTTCACGTCGCCGATCTCGCCCTTCTCCATCGCCTCGATCTTCTCGGCCTGGGCCCGCGCGTGGGGAAGCCGCGCCTTGACCGCCTCCATCCCCTGGTCGGGACCCGCGGCCACGAGCTTCCCGTCCGCCCGGACCTCCTTGATCCAGCCGTAGAGATTCCCCCACTCCCGGCGCTCCACGAGGACGGCCTCGGGCGGGATCTCCGTCTTGGCGATCTTGGATTCGTCGACCCACACGAAGTCGCTGCTGTACAGGTCGCGGTTGCCCTGCTTCATCTGGATCCGGTGCTCGGGCTGCCCGGTCGACGCCTTGGTGGGCGGCACGACCTCGCGCGCCACGACGGACCCCAGCACGCCCGTGCCGTCGTTCAGCTTGAGGCGGATGACCTCCTGGGGCCAGAAGAAGCCCAGGCCGCTGACGATGATCAGGAACACCAGACCGGCCACGAGGATGAGGCACGACGCCAGCGCGCCGCCCGTGAGCCAGATCCAGGCGTCCCCGTCCTTCCAGAATTTCTTCATAGAGACTGGAACTTCTTTCTGAGGCGGAGCCGGATCATCTCCGCCGCGGTATTGACCGTGAAGGTCATCAGGAACAGGAGGAAGGCGGCGAGAAAGAGGATCCGGAACAGAGTCCCGCCTTCGGCCGCTTCAGGCAGCTCGACCGCAATGGTCGCCGACAGCGCACGGAACCCCTTGAACGGGTTCCAGTTCGTCACCGGCGTGTTGCCGGTCGCCATCAGGACGATCATCGTCTCTCCGACCGCGCGGCCGAAGCCGATCATGATCGCCGAGAAGATGCCCGGGCTCGCGCTCGGAAGCACGACCTTGAGCGCCGTCTGCCACCGCGTGGCCCCCAGGGCCAGCGAGCCCGCCGCCAGGTACGGCGGCACGTTGGACAGCGAGTCTTCCGCGATCGTGAAGATGATCGGGATGACCGCGAACCCCATCGCCAGGCCGACGACGACCGAGTTGCGCTGGTCGTAGGTGAGTCCGAGCACCCGGTTGAACCAGTTCTGGTAGTCCCCGCCCAGCATGTTCTGCTCGATGACGCCGCCCAGCCAGAAGGAGATCAACGCGCCGATGATGACGACGGGGATGATCAGCGCCACTTCCGAGCCGTGCTTGAAGCGCTGCCGGAACGAGAGCGGCAGCGTCCGCCACCAGGCTACGGTCAGCAGGATCAGCGTCGAGATCACGAACGGCATCGCGAAGATGCCGGGCACCAGCCGTTCGACGGTCGGCGCCAGCCACAGCGCGGCGATGAAGCCGAGCACGACGCTGGGCAGCGCCGCCATCACCTCGATGAGGGGCTTGACGTTCACCTTGAGCGTGGGATGCATGAACTGCGACACATAGAGGGCCGCCAGCAGGGCCAGGGGCACCGCCATGATCAGCGCGTAGAACGTGCCCTTCAGGGTGCCGAAGATGAGCGGCCAGAGGCCGAACTTCGGCTCGAAGTCCTCGGTGGACCCGGACGTCTGCCAGACCGCCTCGGGCTTGGGGTAGCCTTCGTACCAGACCTTGCCGAACAGCGAATGCACGGTCGTCTCCGGGTGCGCGTTCTTCACGGCCCACGACGTGAGCTTCCCGCCCGCGTCCACGGTCGCCAGGCCGTCCGCCCGGGGGCTGACCGCGACGGCGCGGGGCTCACCGGGCATCGTCAGCTTCACCAGGGTGTTGGACGTGGTCGAATGGTTCAGGTGAAGTCCGCCCTTCCCATCGACGCTGACAAATCCGCGGTCACGGAGGGACGGGGCGAGCAGGGTCACCGGCGCATCGTGGGGATCGAACTCGCTCACTTTCGTCATGTAATAGCCGCCCTCTTCCGAGCGCAGCAGCTGCCACGTGGCCACCATGCCCGCGGCATCGCCGACGGTGAGGGTCCGGTCGCCGTTCAGGAAGCCGAGGGCGGTGACCGGGGTGCCGGCCTTGGACGACACCAGGATCGGAGTCGCCGGCTTGGGGGAGTCGAGGTTGCGGAGGTCGACCCGGAGGAGATTGCCGTCGCTCAGCCCGGCATAAAGGTCGTCCCCGCGGTTGTCCACCGCCAGCGCGGTGATCGTGCCGTCGCTGGGAAGAACCAGCGTCTGCCGGATCTCCTGGGTCTTCCCTTCGCCCATCATGGTCTTCTTCTTCTTCAGCTGCAGGAGCTCGACTTCTTTCGGCCCCGTCGCGGAGATCAGAAGAGCGCCGGAATCGGTGGCGGCCCAGGTCAGGAACTGCACGGGACGGCCCTTGGGATCCAGGGTGACAGGCGCTTCGGGCTTGAACTTCGGATCGCTCTTGCGCTTGCCGTCGCTGAACTTCACGTTGAAGCTCAGGCGCCCCAGAATCGCGCGGCCGTCGCTCAGGCCGATCGCGATGTAGTCCTGGAATTTCTCACTGGAACCGCTGTACTTCGGAGTCGCCGCGCTCACCGTGGCGGCGCCGGCCTTGAAGTCGACGTCCACCGGCAAACGGGCGCCGTCGCTGATGTTGTAGAACGTCATTCCGGCGGGGTGGATCGACCACAGGGTCTCCCGGTACTCGTCGGTTCCGACGATCAGCGGGACCACCGGGGGGGTCAGGGCGACGGGCGCCGCCGGCGTCACGGACGCGGAGCTGAACAGGGGCAGCATCTCCATGGTGATCACGAAGAGGATCGCCAGGATGGACCCGATGACGGTCATGCCGCCCACGGTGACCCCGCCCGTGGCGAAGCCGTTGATCAGCTTCCGCCGCTGGACCCGGGCGCGGACTTCGGGAGACGGGCGGGCCGGGGTTTCCGGCCCGCCCGCCTTGGGTGAATCGCTGTGCTGCGTCTGCATGGCTGCCCCAGCCTCAAGGGGTTATTCGACCTTCTTGAGTTCCTCAGCGGCGACCGCGGCCAGGATCGGGAAGTAGCCGTCCTTGATCACGATCTCCTGCCCTTCCTTGGAACAGATCAGCCGGATGAACTCGCGGACCAGCGGGTCCAGGGCCTTGCCGGGAGCGCGGTTGATGTACACAAAGAGGAAGCGGGCCAGCGGATACTCGCCGGAGTACGCGTTCTCCGCGTTCGCCTTCATCGCGGGCGAACCTTCCTTCTCGGCCAGGTCGACCGCGCGCACGCTCGAGGTGGCGTAGCCGATGCCGCTGTACCCGATGGCGTTCTTGTCCGTCGCCACGCCCAAGACCACCGAGGCCGAGCCCGGCTGCTCCTTGACGTCGTCGCGGAAGTCGCCCGTCTTGAGGACGTGCTCCTTGAAGAAGCCGTAGGTGCCGGAGGCCGAGTTGCGGCCGTACAGGCTGATGGGCTTGTCCGCCCACTCGCCGGTCACGCCCGCCTCGCCCCAGGTCGTGATCTGCTTCCGGAGGCCGCGGCGGCGCGTCTTCGAGAAGATCGCGTCGGCCTGCTCCAGGGTCAGCGACTTGATGGGGTTGTCCTTGTTGACGAAGATGCCGACGGCGTCGACCGCCGTGCGGATCTGCGTGGGCTTGTAGCCGTACTTGCCCTCGAAGGCGTCCTCTTCGGTGGGCTTCATGGCGCGGGACATCGGCCCGAACTGCGCCGTGCCGGCCGTCAGGGCGGGGGGCGCCGTGCCGGAGCCCTTGCCTTCGATCTGGATGTTGACGTTGGGATAGTACTTCTTGAAGGACTCGGCCCAGAACGTCATGAGGTTGTTCAGGGTGTCGGAGCCCACGCTGCTCGCGTTGCCGCTGACGCCCGCGACGACCTGGTACGACTTCAGGCCCGGGTCGAGCTTCACGGCCTCCTGAGCCCAGCCGATCTTGACGTAACCGGCCGCCACGCCCATGGCCGCGGCCGACAGGAACTGTCTGCGATCCATCATCTCAATTCTCCTTTCAACTCGTCCTCTGCGCCCATTACAGCCCGGCGTCATGAGGCCCTGATGAACACTTTGTTAAGATTGCGCAAAGAACAGCAGGAAGGGGAAGAGGGCGATCCTCCGCCCCTTCCGGGGGTCGCTTAGAAATCGATCTGCCAACGGATGTAGATCTCGTCCTCGCTGCGCTTCAGCGCGCCGTTGAATCCGGTGACGATGTCCCGGTCATAGACGAGGTGCTCCCAGTCGATCCTCATGATGACGTTGGGCGTCATCCACCAGTTGAGGCCGAAGGTGTACTCCGTGGTGTGCGTCTGGTTGGCGCTGCTCGCGATGCCGGTGTCGTTGTCCTGGTTGACCACCGCCCAGCGGGCCGCGAGTTCCCACGCGCCCCAGTTCCCGTCGAGCGGACTGAAGTTGGCAAAGGGCTTGATGCGGTTCTCGAGCGTCTTCTCCTCGCCGGTGAGGACGAACGCCGAGGAGACATACCAGCCGTTCTGGTGATGCGCCCCTGCGAGCGGAGCCGTGGCCTCAAGCTCGTTCTTGATCCAGAGGTACTCGGCCCGCACGTTCATCGGACCGTAGTTCCACGAGAAGTTCCAGTCCTCCCGGGTCTGGACGCCCTCGAAGACGGCGCCGCCGACCGCGGCGGTCGTCAGGATGTTGGGCAGCCCGAGATCGCCGGAGCTGATCTGGCCGGGAGCCACGCTGGGGTTGTCGCGCTTGCCGCGGCTGAAGTCGAAGCCGACCCGCAGGCTCTTGACGAAGCCCATGTCCATGGTCTTGAACGGCGTGAGGAAGAAGCGGCCGAAGTAGTCCTTCTCATCGTTCGTATCGAGGCTGCCCCGGTCGCCGTCGCGGACCGAGCTGCCGTTCGTGATGCCGAGGTACCACTCGAACGTCTTCTCGAAGAGCGCGCCGCTCGCGCGGACGCCCTGGATGTGGCCGGGGACGAGACGGTTGATCAGGCAGCGCTCGGCGAAGTCGATGAAGCGGCTGGAGGTCGTCTCCTCCTGGCTCAGCGTCATCTTGAACTGGCCGGCCTGGAACTGGAACCAGTCGCCGAGGCCCTGCCAGCCCATGTAGACGTCCTTCGTGCGGAAGAAGCCGGTGGAGAGGACGCCGTTCACGGTCTCGCCGCTCTTGGCCTCGCCCTCGATCCGGTAGTAGAAGTCCTTGAAGAAGGTGCCGTCGAGCTGAAACCGCGCGCTGTCGACGATGAACGAGTCGGCAGCGCTGGGGCCGCCGCTCGTCGCGCCTGCGGCCGGAGCCGTGCCGTTGGAGTTCCAGTCCATGATGTGGCGGTACACGACATAGAGGCGGCCGCCGATCTTCGCGGTGAAGTTGCCGTCAGGCGTGGAGAACGAGAGCATCTTGCTCGCGTCCCAGGTGGGCTTCTGCGCCGCAACCTGCTTCTCGAGATTCGAGACGCGGCCGGGGAGGCTGGCCTGATCGTCCTGCCGCTCCCTCGCCGCAGCCGCCTTCAGCTTCTCCAGCTCGGCGTCCTGCTGCAGCTCCTCAAGCTTCAACACCCGGTTCGCCAGATCCTGCAGAGCCTCGATCTCGGCCTGCGTGTACTGCCGCGGGGTCGTCTTCGCCTCGTCGTCGTCCGCGTACGCCACTCCCGCGACGCCGAGCGCGATCACGGCGCTCCACACGAATTTCATGAGCTCCTCCTCTGCCCTGTCCCTATCTCGCTGCGCGACAGCCCCCAAGGCCGTTCCTCACTCAGCGTTGAGGCGGAACTCTAGAGAGACCCGGTTAACCCGTGATGAGAAGACCGCTAAGATCAGATTAAGATGTGAATTCGCTTTATGGGTTCGCGCCCAGCTCGCGGCCGAGCTGGTGGACGGCATGGCGGAAGCCGCACTTCATCAGCTCACCGCGCAGCTTGAGCGGAAGGTTCGTGTCCCGCCCCGCCCAGAAATGCTGCGCCGAGTACGCGCGCCAGAAATCCGGACGCTCCTTCTCGAGCCGCGAAAGCGTCGCGTCGACCTCGTCGGAGTCTTCCAAGGGCTCGAGCGTTTTCAGGGTCAGGCGGAACCATTCCAGCCGCGCGCGGCGCTGCTCCGGATCCGGCGGCTCCTTCACGAAGCGCAGCACCGCGTCCTTGTGCGCAAGGCAGTAGATCCCGTTGTCGTCCGTCGGGCCGTACCGGTCGCAGCAGTTCGCCGGGTCCGAGGCGCAGCCGGAGCCCGACAGGAGGACCGCCGCCGTCGACAGCGCCGCCAGGAGTCGATTCATGGTGCCCTTCTCCTCCGTTATCGTCCCAGCGCGCGCAGCGCCGATCCCGTCAGCAGCAGCTGGAGCATCCCCCGCGGCCGCGCCGACGAGGAATCCATCTCCACCATCGCCAGCCCCGCCTTCTTCAGCTCCAGCGACCCGCCCGTTCCGCCGCACACGGCCAGCAGGACCGCGGACGACAGCAGCGGCTCGTGCCCCACCAGCATCGGCGCCGAGGCCTTCATCTCCCGGAGGCTCTCCAGCAGCCGGCGGGCCGAGCCCCCGGGGCTCAGGCCGTCCAGCACCTCCGGCAGCGGCAGCTTGAGCGCCTTGCACACGATCTCCGCCGTCTGCATCGCGCGCGGCAGCGGACTCGTGTAGACCGCGTCGACCCGGAGGTCCAGCTCCTTCAGCCCCCGCGCGGCCAGCGCCGTCTTCTTTCGGCCCTCCGCGGTGAGCGGGCGGTCGGCCTCCGCGACGCCCTCGGTGCCCCGCGCGACCGCGGGCCCGTGCCGGAAGAACACGACGTTCATCGGACCTCCCCGACGATCACCTGGCGAAGATCGGTGAGCTCCGAGGCCGCGCGCACGAAGCGCTCGGAGAGCGACTTGGACTCGGACTGGATCCGCGACAGGAACCCGGTCAGCGGGAGGGACACCTTGCCGCGGCGGATCGCCTTGGCGGCGAGCTTCTCGATGATGCAGCGGTCCTGCCACTCGCCGGCCAGCTCCTGGATCTTGTGGAGCGTCTTCACCACGCGCTGGAAGTCCTCCGGCGGGTAGGCCCACTCGAGCGTCTCATGCGCGTAGCGGAGGCGGCGCACCTCGCGCCGGATCGCGTGGGCCTCCTCCGCCGTCGGCGCCCACGGCCGGCCGGTGAAGAGGCTCATCACGCGCGCGAAGTGCGGCGCCAGGTGCGACGGCGACGGCGCATCGAGCACGGGCTTCTGGCGCACCTCGCGGACCACCTTCTTCATGCTCGACTGGATACGCTCCACTTTCTTTTCGGTGAGCCACTCCGCCATGCGCTCCCGTTCCTTCCTGCGGAACTTCCGGAGGTGCCGCGCCAGCTCGCGCCGCGCGGACTCGTCCTCCTTCCCGCCTTTCGAGAGGAGGTCGACGGCGATGTCGAGGTTGCGCACCTGGCCCAGGCGGCGGAGGATGCGGGGGAGCCGGTCGCGAACCCCGGCCCAGTGATCGACGTGGGCGGCCCAGAGTTCGCCCGCGGCCAGCAGGCGCCGGGCGTAGACCCGGGCGTCGTGGATCGCGTCGGCGTCGGACGGCCGCTTCCGCACCTTCCCGAGCTCGGCGTCCAGGCGCTCGGCCAGCCGGTCGAGCGTGGCGTTGCGGCTCGCGCGCAGGTTGCGGCGGGGGTTCATGCGCCCCCCGTGGAGAGATCCTTTCGAACTTCGAAGACCAGCTCCCGATCGAAGACTTTCCGGAACAGGTCGGCGCGGCGCTCCGCGGCGTAGAGCTCGAGGCTGAGGTCGCTGTCGGACAGCAGGCTCAGCGTGACGGCGGAGCCGTCGAGGATGACGTCCATCGCCTTGACGAGCCCGGCGTGGCTGCGGTCGAGGCCGTCGCCCACGCGCAGCAGTGCGGCGAGGGAGGAGACGCGGCGCCGCGCCTCGCGGGAGAGCCGCGTGTAATCCTCGTGGCGCTCCTTCGGCAGCTTCCCGCGGTGGTAGCGCGCGGTGAGGCCGATGACCTGGACCTCCTCGCGGCTGAAGCCTTCGAGCGGGCCCTCGCAGATCAGATAGTACGCGTGCTTGTGGTGCTTCTCCGCCCCGATCCAGTACCCCGCGTCGTGGAGCAGCGCCGCGTACTCCAGCAGCTCGCGGTCGCGCGGCTCCAGGCCGTGCAGCGGCAGCAGCGCGTCGAAGAGCAGAAGCGACAGCCGCGCCACCTGGCGCGAGTGCCGGTCGAGCGCCCCGACCCGCCGCGCCATGAATTCCACGCTGCGCCGTCGCGGGTCGGCGATCTCCTCGGTCCGGGGCTCGAGCTTCGGCGCGTTCCGCAGCGCGTAGTCCGCGACCACGCCCTCGCGCAGCGCGCGCTCGCACGGGAAGAGCTCCTTCAGCCCCGCCTCCTCCATGAAGACGCGGACCACCAAGGAGCCCGGGCCGATCGTGTCCGCCCGCTTCTCCCCCACCGGCTCCAGGTCGCCCAGCTCCTTCGGCGACGATTGGAGCAGCCGCTCCGACAGGTCTTCCAGCTCGGACAGCCGGATCGGATGGCCGTCGTCGCGCACGCCCAGCAGCTCGGCGAGCGCCATGATGGTCCCGCTGGTGCCGACGGCGGCGTCGACGCCCGCCTTCCCCACCTCGCGCGCGACGGGGCCGATCTCGGCGCGCACGTGGCGCTCGAGCGCCTGCAGCGTCTTCTCCCGACGCCCCTGGAACTGCACGGCGAGCCGGAGGACCCCGAGCTTCAGGCTCTTCACGCGCGAGACCTTCGAGCCCTCGCCGACGACGATCTCCGCGCTGCCGCCGCCGATGTCGAGGACCGCGATCTGCTTCAGCGCCGGCGAGAGGCCGTCGCGCACGCCGGCGTAGATGAGCCGGCCCTCCTCCTCGCCCGACAGCACCCGCACCGCCAGCCGCGCATCCTTCTCGGCCCGCAGCACGAACTCCGCCCGGTTGCGCGCGTCGCGCACCGCCGAGGTCGCCACCGCGAGCACGACCTCCACGCCGTGGGCCTCCGACACCGCGCGGTAGCGCTTCAGCACCGCCATCGTGCGGTCCATCAGCTCCGGCGAGATGCCGCCCTTGCTGAAGGTCGATTCGCCGAGCCGGAGCATCTCCCGCTCGCGGTCCAGGATCTCGCGAGAGCCCGGGCCGTGGAGCCGCGAGACGACGAGGTGGACGCTGTTGGCCCCGATGTCGATCGCCGCGATTTTCATGAAAGGTTCGGAGGCCGATTGTAGGAAATTTTCGGCGGGCGAGCCTAGGGAAAGGTCGTTCACGCCGGGAGAAGACTTTGTAAATCTCGTGTTAATGCGCGGGGCCCGTGAGTCGCGCCAGCGAGCGGCCGCGGACCCGGACCACGGCCTCCCATCCCCCTTCACGCGACGGATAGGCCGCCAGGCTGCGCACCGCCATCCCCGCCGTGCGGCGGGACAGGTGCTCCATCAGGTCGGCGCCCTCGGGAACCGTCAGCACGACGCGGACGCCGCGCTCCACGATGCCCATGATCCGCGTGAACGCGAGGAAGATGTCGGATTCCGTGATGATGCCCACCACGCGCTCGCCGTCGACCACCGGCAGGCCGGACACTTCATTGTCGAGCATGACGCGGGCCGCCCGCTCGAGCGGGTCGTCCGGCGCGACGGTGCGGACGGAGCGGGTCATGATGTCCCTGAGGCGGGTCGCCGCGCGGCGCACGGAATGCTCCTGCAGCCCCAGCACCGACTGGAGGTCGCCCAGCGTGAGGATGCCCGTCAGGCGACCGTCTTCCGTGATCGGGATGCGGCGGATCTTCTTCGCCTGCATCAGTTCCAGGCCGTCGATCGCCTTCGTGTCGGACGTCATGGTCACGACCGGGCTGGACATGAAACTGCGGACGAACATGGAGCCTCCTGGAAGACGGAGGCATTGAACCCGCGGCGTGTTAAGCCCTGATGAGGAACGGGCGAACCGGGCGCGAAGCCGTCGGCGGCTTCAGCTCTTCGCCATGCCCGCAACTTCGATCCGGCGGCGCGCGACGATCGCGCTCGAGGCGACGGTCGCCAGCGTCGGAATCAGCATCACGGCGAACGCCATGCCCCAGCGCGTGCAGCGCTCGGCCCAGGGCATCGTCGCCGGATGGATCAGGCCCGCGGCCGCATAGGCGGCCATCGAAAGCGCCAGCCCGGTGAAGTAGGTCGTCGGGAAGCCCAGCGTCCAGCTCTTGAACCACCACACCTTGCCGGGATTGAAGCGGGCCAGGCCGAAGTGCGGGTTGGTGACGAACCAGAGGAAGTCCCAGAACACGGCCAGGAGGAAGAACAGGGAGAGCGTTTCCGCCTCCCGCTCCACCGACCAGGACTGCGAGAGGATGGGGGCATGGATGAAGAGGACGATGAAAGCCGTCAGATAGACGTGGTAGCCCGTGATCGGCTTGCCCGCCCACTTGAGGACCGCCGCGCTGTCCAGGCGCCAGGTCGGGAGTTTTTCCGCCCACCCGTGGGGGCCTTCGATCTGGATTTCCAGCTGCGCCAGCACGTACGCGATCGCCCAGAAGTAGATTCCCATGACCCAGGTCATTGCAGTCTCCTAAAGCAGCCGGAAGCCCTCCATTATATCGCTTCCGACGGGCCGCGTCTTCAAATTTTCTTCACCCCTTCTCCATACAACCTTTGCACGCATGTTCTATGTTTCCGGTGGCAACTCGGAGAGAGAGGGGAAACGACGATGGACGAGAAACGGAAGTATCGCACGGTCTGGATTTCGGACCTCCACCTGGGGTCGAAAGCCTGCCAGGTGGAGCCGTTGCTGCGCTTTTTGTCCTCGATGCGCTGCGAGCATCTCTTCCTGGTCGGCGACATCATCGACCTCTGGAGCATGAAGCGGAAGTGGTTCTGGCCGCAGACCCACAATGACGTCATCCGCAAGATCCTCAAGCGCGCCAGCAAGGGCACCCGGGTCACCTATATCCCCGGGAACCACGACGAGAACTTCCGCGGATACCTGGGCCTCAGCTTCGGCGGCGTCGAGATCAAACGCGAGGCCTTCCACGTCAGCGCCACCGGCAAGCGCATCCTGATGCTCCACGGCGACGAGTTCGACTCGGTCGTGACCAACCACCACATCATCACCTGGTTCGGCGACTGGGCCTACGACCTCCTCCTGGCCGGCGGCCGCATCTACAACTGGCTCCGGCGCAAGTTCAACTGGCCCTACTTCTCGCTGGCCGCCTACGCCAAGAACCGGGTCAAGTACATCGTCGACTTCGTCAGCAACTACCAGGAATCCCTGCTGCGCTACGCCCGGGCGAAGGGCGCCGACATCGTGATCACCGGCCACATCCACCGGCCCGAGATCAAGCCGATGGAGGAGCTTCTCTACGCCAACTGCGGCGACTGGGTCGAGAACTGCACGGCGCTCGTCGAGCATCAGGACGGTCGCTTCGAGATCCTCTTCGTGGAGCGGGACGAACCCTCCGAGAAGACGCCCAGCAATCCGGAGGAGACCCTGGTGGAGTCGGCGCCATGACGGTGATGACCTCGGCCGTCTCGCTGCTCGTCGCGCTCAGCCTCTTCTTCGCACTGCTGCAGGCCATGGCCCAGCGCGCCGTCATCCGCACCCCGGCGCCCCCGCTGCCGGACGAATTCCCCCCCGTCAGCATCCTCAAGCCGCTGAAGGGCGTCGACGCCGACCTGATCGAGAACCTCCGCAGCATCTACCGCATCGAATACCCGGACTTCGAGGTGCTGCTCGGCACCGAGGACGCGCAGGATCCCGCGCTCGCCGTGGCGCAGCGCGTGGCCGGAGAATTCCCGCACATCCGCACCGTGATCCTCACCGGCGCGGCGGCCATCGGCTTCAACCCCAAGGTCAACAACCTCGCCAACCTCGTGCTCCGCGCGCGGCACCCGATGATCCTGATCAGCGACAGCAACATCCGCGTGCCGGAGGACTACCTGAAGGACCTCGTGGCGCACCGGGTCCAGGCCGGCGGCGGGCTGGTGTGGTCGCTCTTCCGGGGCGTCAACGGCCGCGGGCTCGGCGGCGCGCTCGAAGCCCTGCAGCTCAACGGGCCGGTCATGGGCGGCGTCAGCGCGGTCATCCGCTTCCTCAAGCTGCCCTGCACCGTCGGCAAGTCGATGCTCCTGCACCGCGACGAGCTCGAGGCGATCGGCGGCTTCCGCTTCCTGGGCCAGTTCCTCGCCGAGGACCAGGTCTGCGCCGAGGAGCTCGCCCGCCTGGGCCGCCCCGTCACCGTCTCCGGAAACCTGATCGACAACGTCCTGGGCCGCCGCACGCTGCGGGAATTCATGGGCCGGCACCTCCGCTGGGCCCGGCTCCGCCGCCACGTCAACTTCCGCGCCTACGTCGGCGAGTTCCTGCTCAATCCCGTGTTCATCGCCTTCGGCGGGCTCGCCCTGTTCCGCACGCAGGACGCCGCCCTCGTCGCCGGCCTCTCGGTCGCCGGCATGACGGTCATGACGGCGTCCACCCACCGGATCCTGGGGATCCGGCGCTCCGCCTGGAGGATGCCGCTCCTGGAGGTCGCGCTGAGCCTCGTCCGCGGATTCCTTTGGTTCGTTCCGTTCTTCAGCCGGACCGTCGTCTGGCGCGGCAACGTTCTGGCGCTGTCGGCCCGCAGCCGCATCGAGCTCCGGCAGGCCGCGCCCGTCGAAGACCCCCTCTTCGACACCCGGGAGCGCCACGCCCCGGCTTAGCACGGGCTTTGCACGGTTCTGATCCGCCGTTAACAGATCCCCCCTAATCTCGGCGCATCGCTTCATAGGGAGATCGCCATGTCCAGCGCCCGCCGCTGCATCCTCGGCCTTGCCCTGGTCGCCGCCCTGAGCGGCCTGCTCCTGGTCCGCAACGGCGCCGGCGCTCCGGCGCCCGGTCCCGTTCCCGAGGGGGCCGAGGACGAGGTCCCCAAGCTGATCGTCGTCCTGCTCGTCGACGGCTTCTCGCCGTCCCAGCTGCTCCAGAACCGCGAGCGGCTCGGCGAGGGCGGCTTCGCGCGCCTGATGAAGGACGGCGCCTGGTACACCAACGCGCGCTACGGGTATTCCACCACGGTGACCGGCGCCGGCCACGCCACCCTGCTCAGCGGCGCCTACCCGTACCGCCACGGCATCGTCGGCAACGACTGGATCGACCACGCGACGAAGAAGACGGTCTACTGCACGGAGGATCCCGACTCCAATTACCTCGGGGAGAAGGCCAAGCCCGGGGCCGGGACCTCGCCGAAGCTGCTCAAGGTCACCACGGTCGGCGACGAGCTGCGGATGGAGACCAACGGGCGCTCCCGCGTGCTCGCCCTGTCGATGAAGGACCGCGGCGCCATCCTCCCCGCCGGAAAGCTCGGCACCGCGTACTTCTACAGCACCGCGAGCGGCAAGTTCATCACGAGCGACTACTACATGAAGGACTACCCGGACTGGTGGAAGCGCTTCCACGCCGCGAACCCCCAGAACAAGTGGTTCGGCACCGAGTGGAAACCGCTCCGCGACGACGCGTCCTTCGGCGTTCCGGACGACCGCGGCTTCGTCTACAACGTCAAGGAGCTGGGGAAGAAGTTCCCGCACAAGATCGACGGCGGCAAGCCCGAGCTGGGACCCGACTATTATGCCGCGCTGCCCTGGACGCCCTTCGGGCACGACTACCTGCTCGAATTCAGCAAGACCGCGATCCGCGAGGAGCGGCTCGGCAAGAACGCCGAAAACGTCCCCGACCTCGTCTCGATCAGCCTCTCGAGCCACGACTACGTCAACCACGCCTACGGTCCCGAAAGCCGCGAAGCCTCCGACGCCGTGCTGCGCCTCGACCAGGCGCTCGACGACTTCTTCAAGTTCGTCGAGGAGTGGGTCGGGCTCGACCGCACGCTGGTCGTGCTGACCGCCGACCACGGCTTCTCGCGCTCGCCTGAATTCTGGAAGGACACGCTGCGCTTCGAGACCGGCCGCATCAGCCACGAGGAGATGATCAAGAAGCTGAACGCTCATCTGGCCGGGAAGTTCGGCGAGGGCGTCCAGGCGATCGGCTGGCAGCTCCCCACGGTTTTCCTCGACTACGAGTCCATCGACCAGAAGAAGGTGTCGCGCGAGGAGGTCGAGCGGGAGTCGGCGCGGTTCCTGTCGGCCTATCCCGGCGTCCAGGCGGTGTTCACGCGCACGCAGCTGCTGGCCGGCGAGGTTCCGGCGACGCGCCTGGGGAAACAGGTGCAGCGGGCCTGGCATCCGGACGTGAGCGGCGACCTGGTCGTGATCCAGAAGGACGGCTGGTTCCTCCCGGACAAGGAAACCAAGTACGCGTCAATGCACGGCTCGCCCTGGACCTACGATACGCACGTTCCGCTGATGTTCCTCGGGAAGCGCTGGGTCGCCGCGGGAAAGTACGGGCAGGACTCGGAACCGCTGGACATCGCGCCGACCCTGGCCCATCTCCTGAACGTGGGGCTGCCCAGCGGCTGCGAAGGACGCGTGCTGACGGAGATCCTCAAGCACTGACGGACGGCCCCGGGGTTTGCAAACCCGCCCGCGGCTGATAGGCTGTGCGCCGGAATGTCGCTGGTCGAAATCCTGGGGCTCGCCGCGTCCGCCGCGGCGGCGGGGCTGATCAACGCCGTCGCGGGCGGCGGCACGCTCGTCACCTTCCCCACGCTGCTGCTCTTCGGGACTGCGCCACTCGTTGCGAACGCCACCAGCACGCTCGCGCTCGTGATCGGGACGGCGGGCGGCGTCTTCGGCTTCCGGCGGCATCTCGCGGCGGTGAGGACCTGGCTCTGGCGCCTGATCCCCCCGAGCCTGGTCGGCGGCTGGATCGGGAGCTGGCTCCTGACCCACACCAGCGACAAGACGTTCTCGAAGCTGGTCCCATTCCTGATCCTCTTCGCGACCGTCCTCTTCCTCGCCCAGGGGCTGATCAAGCGGTGGACCGGAAGGACGGAGACGCCGCCCGCCGCGGAGAACCCCGGGGCGGTCGCGGGGGCGATCGTCTTCCAGTTCGCCGTCGCCGTCTACGGCGGCTACTTCGGCGCGGGCATCGGCATCCTCATGCTCGCGTCGCTGGGCCTGATCGGCCTCACGGACATCCACCAGATGAACGGGCTCAAGACCGTGCTCGGGTCGCTGATCAACGCGGTCGCGGCCGTCTGGTTCATCAAGGCCAGCCTGATCGACTGGCCCCGCGCGGGCGTCATGACGATCGGCGCGCTCCTCGGCTACCTGGCGGGCGCCCACTTTTCGCAGCGGATCCCGCAGGCGCGGGTGCGCCGGATCGTCACGGCGATCGGCCTCGTCATCGCGGCCGTGTCGTTCTGGAAGGAGTTCCTGAAGTGACTATTGCGCGGCGAGGAATTCCTTCCACAGCGCGTCGACATCCGCCCCGGCCCACTCCTTGAACAGGTCGTCCTTGTACTTTCCGGTGCGGAGTGCGTCGTTCAGCTTCCGGACGATGTCCTTGTCCTTCGACTTTTCGAGCCACGCGAGGAAAACGGCGGCGGTCTTGTACCCGTCCTTGTAGCTCGACTTCGCGCCCACCTTCCCCGGCAGCTTCGGCTCGAACCTGTAGTTCCGGATGTAGTCGGCGATGCCTTCGGTGAGCCAGCCGACGCCGCCGCGATACGACTGGACGACGTGGCAGAGCTCGTGGATGACCAGGCCGAAGTCGTCCGGATGCTTTCGGATCCAGTCGGCGACGACCGTGATCTTCGCGCCGCTCGTGTAGGCGATGCCCTTTTTCTCGTCCTTGAAGACCAGCTTCACCTCGCGGGGCGGGGTGAAGTCCTTGCCGGGCAGGGCCTCGGCGATGATCGGGTACCACTTCTCGCAGAGGTCGCGGGCCTTCTCCGCCCACTCCTTCACGTCGGGAACGTCCTCGTACTCGACGCTGATCTTCGCCTTATCCTGGGGGACGGCCGCGAGGAGGAGCGCCAGGAGGATGGGAGTCATGCGGGATTGGACACCCGGAACAAGACAGACTGTCTGTTTTATTCCAGGGCGGCACGGTCACCGACCCTCGGCATCAAGCTCTCCTAGTGGCTTACCCCGGTGCACGATCCTGTAGTTGACGACCGAGGGCCGGCGGCCTCGCCGCCCCCGCCCCGGGATCCAGTCAGGCCGACGCCTGAAGGGCCATGCCGATCTGCTCCCCCCGGAAGAATTCCATCACCTGCTCCGACGTCATCAGCCCCAGGTCGACGATCGCCTCCTCCGGCGAGACCCCCGACTGCTGCGCGTGGCGGTGGACGCGGACGAGATCCGTGGCCCGGACAATCTTGTGGCCGCTCAGGCGGTCCCAGAAACGCTGGCGCAGCTGCTGCACGGCGGCGGCCGCGGTCGTCCTCTTCACAGGGTTCATGGCGTCGTTCCTCCGTTCCATGCGGGGGATAAAGCAAGACCCGTACCACAGGGCTTCCCCCCGAGGGGGCGCCGGAGACCCACAGGAGCGTGGAGGTTCATGACATTTCCGTCGGCGACCCGGGGCTCCGCCCGGGAAGGTCGATTGGCACGCGCCTTGCATTAAGGCAGCCATGAGCGAAGGGAAGAGAGCCATGAAGACGACGAATGCGATCCTGACCGCCGCGATCATCCTGGCGGGCATCGGCTGCGCGACCGCGCCCGCCGAGGTCCGCATCCAGGGCATCGCGGTCCCCGAGTCTCTGGTCGAGCGCGCCCAGACCGCCGACGCCGCCGCCCAGGCCGAGGCCTGCCTCTCCCTCGCCCAGAAGCTCTGGGAGCGCGACCGGGTGGAGTCTCTCCGCTTCCTTCGCCGCGGCGCCGAGCTGCGCAACGTCGAGTGCGCCCGCCAGTACCTGGCCCGCGCCGAGAACGTTCAGTCCAACGTCTCCCAGCGCGTCTACGCCCGCCTCTATGTCGAAGGCCTGCTCCGCAAGGGCCCGATGACGACCCCCGACGGCAAGGACGCCCGCAGCGAGCTGTACTACCAGCTCTGCTGGGCCTGGCGCTACACGGAGCCCGTCAGCGGCCCCAAGGCCCGCCAAGTGCTCTCCTCGATGATCGACGCGGGGATCGCCCCCGAGCAGGCCCGGACGCCCTTCATCGCCCAGCTGCTCCAGGAGACCGGCCTGCGCGCCGGCCGTATCTCCCCCAAGGACATCTCCCTGTATGCCGGCGAAGGCTCCGACGAGGGCAAGAGCTGGATGCGGGTCCCCCTGGCCGGCGAGCGCGCCGAGCAGGGCGACTGGACCGTGGCCGAGGCCTCCGCCTGGGGCGGCGGCAGCGACCGCCTCTTCATCGGCGCCAACGTCCTGGCCTTCCTGGTGAACGCCCAGGGGGAGCCGAGCTTCAAAGGCCGCGCCCTCTGGATCGTGAACCTGAGCGCCGCCCCGGTCTACCTGACCTCCATCGCGACCGGCCAGAACAACCGCGAGCTCCTCCCCGGTCACGAGGAGCTCCTCCCCGTGTCCGACTGCTCCCTGGAGCGCGGCGACTGCACCACGGGCGTGCCCCTGAGCGTGAAGCACCGCCGGACCCTCCGCTAACCCGACATCCTCTCTCTCCCGCCCCCGGACCTCCGGGGGCTTTTTAATTGGGCCCCAAGGACTTGCGCACGACCCCCAATTTCGTGCGCTTCCAACATATTTGAAATCCTCGCAGGCTCTGGGACCCCTCAAATTCAGCGGATTTTGAAGGTTTCCCGTGGCACGGACTTTGCATTAATCCTGCCATGATGAAAGAGAGGATGACCATGAAGACGATGACGAAGAACACCAAGAACGTGCTGGTTTGCGAAGACGACCCCGTCCAGCTCAAGATCCTGACCACCCTCATCAACCAGGCCGGATATACGCCCGTCGCCGCCCGGACCCCGAGCGAAGCGGTCGTGGCCGCCCGCCGCTGCGGCATCGACGCCGTCCTGACCGACGTGCAGCTCCAGGATGGCAACGCCTTCGACCTCCTCGGCGACCTCCGCCGCTTCGGCGTGGATGCGCCGGTCCTGATGGCCTCCGCCTTCGCGACGGACGGCATGAAGGCCCGCGCCCGCGAAGCCGGCGTGAAGCACTTCTTCGAGAAGCCCTTCGACCTCCCCAAGATCCGCGAGCAGGTCGAGAACGTGCTCAAGATCAGCGCGAACCTGAACGCGATCGCGCTGCTCGTCGAGGGCCATGCGCAGACGCGGACCGACTACGAGAAGACGATCACCGCCGCGGGCTTCAAGGTCCTGGCGGTCGAGAATACGGACAAGGCGATGGACGCGATCAAGACCCAGAAGATCGACCTGGTGCTGACGGACCTCGGCACCTCGAGCGCGGCGTTCGTCCGGAAGGCGAGCGAGGCCGGCCTCCACGTGGTCATGATGTCCGGCGACGCGAAGCGCGAGGAGATCCGCGCGGGCTACGAGGCCGGCGCCGCCTCCCTGATCCGCAAGCCGGTCGACGGCGAGCGCCTCCAGTCCTTCCTGAAGGAAAGCCTGAAGTCCGCCCGCGCCGCCCGCAAGCAGGCCGAAGAGAAGCGCGCCCGCGAGACCCGCATCGCGTCCGAGTCCGCCGCCCGCCGCTTCACGCGCTGGATCAAGTCCTGGACGAATGCCCCCTCGCGCAGCCGGAAGACCGGCGCGCTGGTGACCGGCGCCATGGCCGCCGCCGCCCTCCTGATCGGGATCGGCGTCGCGACGATGACGCAGGGCGCCTATGAGACCGCCGACAAGTTCGAGGCGATGAACGCGCGCCTGGAGCAGATGGCCGGGATGACGCAGACCCCCGCGGTCGCCGGCAAGATGGACGCCGCGGTGAGTCGCTGGCAGGCCGGCGAGCAGCTCCGGCTGATGAGCGAGGCGAACCAGGTGACCCGCCGCTACTACGAGGGCCACCTCCAGGAGATGCGCCACCAGAGCCGCACCCAGACGCAGGCCCAGGCGCCGGCCCCCGCCTTCGTGATGCCCCAGATGCCCGTGCAGATCAAGAAGTAGGAGTAGGGATCATCCCGGTCGGGACGACGCCGGACGCGTCGTCCCGATTCGTTTTTCCCGCGAGCGGGAAAGACGGACGATTCAAAACCCTCCCGAAGGGAGTCTCCCTGTCTCTCCCCCCGCTCCCCTTCTCTCCGGTACTTACCCTCTTCCGACCGGCGCGGAGAGACGTTTCTTCGCTTCTTCCAGGATCTCCTTCGTGCTGCGGGCCCCGCAGCGCGTCACGCCGAGCTCGCGGACTTTGAGGAGCATGTCGAGGTCTCGCACGCCGCCCGCCGCCTTGACCTGGACCTTCGCGGGCGAATGCTTGCGCATCAGCGCGAGGTCCTCGAGCGTGGCGCCGCTCGTGCCGAAGCCCGTCGACGTCTTCACCCAGTCCGCGCCCAGCTCGCCGCAGATCTGGCAGAGACGGATCTTCTGTTCGTCCTTCAGATAGCAGTTCTCGAAGATCACCTTCACCTTCTGTCCCGCGGCGTGCGTGGCGTCGGTGACCGCCTGGATGTCGGCGCGCACGTAATCCCAGTCGCCGCTCAGCACGCGGCTGATATTGACGACCATGTCGAGCTCCTCGCCGCCGTCGGCGAGCGCCTGCTTCGCCTCGGCGACCTTCGCCTGCGTCGTCGTTCCGCCGTGCGGGAAGCCGATCGTCGTGCTGGCCTTCACGTCGCTGCCCTTCAGGATCTCGGCGCAGCGCTTCAGGTAGTGGGGAAGGATGCAGACGCTGGCCACATCGTACTCGAGGGCGATCCTGCAGCCCTTCTCGAGGTCGTCGAAGGTGTTGGTCGGCACCAGCAGCGAATGGTCGATCATCTTGGCCAGGTCGCGCAGCGTGTAGCTCATGGCATCTCCTCTTCAGGTCCCACGAATTCTCCCGAGGCCGGCCGCGCCGTGCGGACCGGGCCCAGCTGATTGCGGAAGGCATAGGCGTCGCCGCGATAGATCGTCCGCTCCCACCAGAGCGGGCGGTCCGGGAGGCGGCCCACGGACCGGACCACCAGGCCCGCGGCGCCGTCCGGCACCCCGAGCAGACGGGCCTCCGGGCCCGAGAGGCCGGCGGCGCGGATCGTCTGGTCGGCTCCCACGATCTCCAGCCGGTAGCGCCCGGTCCACAACGCGTACAGGGAGCCCGACAGATCCCGGCGCTTCAGGCCGGGACAGAGCGCCGTGACGATATGGCGGCGTTCGAGGATGACGGGCACCCCGTCCGCCAGCCGGAGGCGCTCGACGACGTAGAGCTCGTCCGCGTCCTGGACCTTCAACCCGGCGGCGACACCGCGGGGGGCCCGGGAGGCCGGGATGCGGTCGAAGGCCAGCACGCGGGTCGACGGACGCTTGCCCGCCGACGCCGCCTTGCCGGTGAAGCTGACGAGCGAGCGCAGGTCGTAATCGAGGATCCCTCCGTTGACGAAGGTGCCGACGCCCTTCTTGAACTCGAGGAGGCCCTCGCTGACGAGGTTGGACAGAGCCTTGTTGGCGGTGGCGCGGCTGACCTCGAAGCGCTGGGACACCTGGCGCTCGGTGAGGAAGCGGGCGCCGGACTTGAAATCTCCCGAGCCCAGGAGGGAACGGAGGGCGGCGTGGAGCTGCTGGTAGATGGGCGCCTTGACGATCATCAGTCCCCCTGTGGCTAAGCCACCATATCGCTTCGGGCCGGCCGGGGTCAAGGGGAATCCGTGGTTTCGGGAATGATTCTCCCGCCCCCTCGCGTTCAACAACCGGAGGAGCTATGAGCAACGTCAAGGAAGTAACCGATATGACCTTCGAGTCCGAAGTCGTCCACTCGAAGACCCCCGTTCTGATCGATTTCTACGCCCAGTGGTGCGGCCCGTGCAAGATGATGGCCCCCATCATCGATGACGTCGCCCGCGAATACGACGGCAAACTCAAGGTCGTCAAGGTCGATGTCGACGAGTCCGGCGAAACCGCCGCCACCTACGGCGTCACCGCGATGCCGACCTTCGTCGTCTTCAAGGACGGCCAGGAAGTCTGGCGCCGCATGGGCGCCGCGCCCAAGTCGGCGTTCATCAACGAGCTCAAAGGAGTGCTGTAGCCTTGAACCGCCCGCCGTCTCTGTCGTTCGGGGAGTTCGCGCGCCAGCTCCGCGAGATGCGGAAGCTGGGGCCGATCACCCGGCTCTTGAAGAATCTGCCCAAGCCCGTCGCCGACATGGCGGCGGGCCTGGATGAGGAGAAGATCAGCGCGGAGTTCGACAACATCGAACTGCTGGCCGCGGTGATGACGCCGGAAGAGCTCCAGGATCCCACGTTCGTCCCGGAGGCCGGTCGCTTGAAGCAGCTGGCGGCCGGCGCGGAAGTTCCCCTGCTCGAGGTGGAGCTCCTCTTCCAGCAGCTCGAAGCCGCCCGCCGCTTCCTCGCAGGCGACGAGCCCCCGCTCTTCTAGCGCTTCAGCAGCGCGTCGTAGATCGGGCCCTTCACGGCGAATTCCACGTCGAACGAATAGGGCATCGTCTGCTCCATCGTGACCACCACGAGGCGGTCCTTGGGGCTCGCCCAATAGTGCGTCGACGCCGCCCCGCCCCACCCGTATTCCCCCGCGCGGGCCGTCGGATCCCACTCGGTGTCGGTCGTGCGCACGCAGAAGCCCAGCCCGAAGCCGACGCCGTGCCGCTTCTCCTTCCCGAAGTAGATCGGGAAGGCTTCCTTGGGCAACTGGTTCGAGGTCATCAGCGCCACCGTCTCCGGCTTCAGGATGCGCACGCTCCCCAGAGCGCCGCCGCCGTCGACCATGAGCAGGAACCGCATATAGTCCCGGATCGTGCTGACCATCCCGCCGCCGCCGGAGATCAGGCCGGGCTGTTTCAGGTACCGCGACTTGGCCGGGTCGTCGATCTGCTTGAGCCCGGCGGCGCTCCGGTTGTAGTTCGCGGCGAAGCGTCCGACCTTCTCCGCGGGCACGCTGAAGCTCGAGTCGTGCATGTCGAGCGGCTTGAAGATCCGCTCCTCGAGGAACTTGTCGAGCGGCATCCTCGAAGCGCGCTGGACGGCGAGGCCCAGGACGTCGATCGAGATCCCGTAATTCCAGTCGGATCCCGGATCGAACGCGAGCGGGACGTCGACCAGCCGCTTCGCCATCTCGTCGAGGCTCGGCGCCTCCAGCGGCTTCTTCTCCCCGTACGCCTTGCCCGTATGGCGCCCGTCGCCGTACAGATAGCCCGCGTCATGGAGCATCAGGTCCTTGATCGTCGGCGGGCGCGAGGGCGGACGCAGTCCGTCGGCCGCGGCAACCTTGACGTCCTTCAGCTCGGGGATGACGTCGCCGACCGGCGCGTCCAGCTTGAGCTTCCCTTCCTCGACGAGGATCAGGGCGGCCGCGGTCGCAATCGCCTTCGTCATCGAGTAGATGCGGAAGATCGTGTCCTCCTTCATCGGCTTGTCGGCCTCGAGGTCCATCCTGCCGTAGACCCCGGTGAAGGCGATGACGCCGTCCTTGGCGACCATGACGATCGCGCCGGCCAGTTTCTTCTTCTCGACCATCTCCTGGAGGATGCCGTCGACCTGGTGGAGCTTCTCCGACGAGAGCCCGACCGACTCCGGCGTCCCCTGCCGGACGTCCTGGCCGAGCGCCGGAATTCCGGCGAGCAGCAGCAGGGCCAGCGCCGACATCGTGAATCGCTTCATGAGGTTCTCCTGATCCCCGACGCGAACGGATCCCGCGGGTCCCGCAGCAGCGTCGACTCCGCCGTAATATACGCGGATCCCTTGATCGTCGGATGAACGGCGCCGTCGACGATCCTCACCGAGCCCTCGAAGACGCTCCCGATGATACTCTCCTGGCGCCAGACGTCGCCTTCTTTCAGCTTGCCGTCTGCGACCAGGCAGGCCAGCTTCGCGCAGGTCCCCGTCCCGCACGGCGACCGGTCGTACGCCTTCCCCGGACAGAGCACGAAGTTGCGGCTGTCCGCAACCGCGCTCGGCCCGAAGAGCTCGATATGGTCCACCTCGGGGTGCCGGACGTTCAGCGCCTGGCGCAGGCGCCACGCAAACTCCGTCAGCGCCTCGACGTTGTCGCGCTCCAGCCGCTGCCCGTGGTTCTCGACGAGGAAGAACCAGTTACCGCCCCAGGCGATGTCGCCCGTGACGCCGCCGACCGTGAGCGCGTGATGGGCCCGATGGCTCGGGACGCTGGCGACGCTGACCTGGCCGTCCTCCTGCAGCGTCGCGGTGACGACGCCGACGGACGTCTCGATCCGATGCGCGCCCGGCTTGATCCGGCCCAGGTGCGCGAGCGTCGTCAGGAGTCCGATCGTTCCGTGCCCGCACATCCCGAGCGTGCCGACGTTGTTGAAGAAGATCACGGCCGCCGCGCAGGACGGATCGGCCGGCTCGCAGAGCAGCGCGCCGACGATCACGTCCGAGCCCCGGGGCTCGTTCACGACCGCCGAGCGGAACGCCTCGTGCTCCTTCCGGAAGCGCTCCTGGCGCCCGGCGATCGGGCCGCGTCCAAGATCGGGTCCGCCGGCGACGACGACGCGCGTGGGCTCCCCGCCCGTGTGCGAATCGACGACTCGGATGGGATTCATCGAGTCCGGATTGTAAGATGGCCCCCCATGGACCTGAAGAACAAAGTCTGCCTCGTCACCGGCGGCACCCGGGGCATCGGAGCCGCGACGGCCGTCGCGCTCGCGGAGCAGGGAGGCTCGATCGCGATCGTCGCGCGCACCCTCGATGACGACGCGAAGAAGACGCGGTCGCAGGTCGAGAAGCTCGGCCGCAAATGTCTGCTGATCTCCGCCGACGTCGCCAGGCCTGCGGACATCGCACGCTCCGTCGAGGAGGTCCATCAGGGGCTGGGCCCGGTGGACGTCCTCGTCCACGCCGCAGGCGGCCCGGTCAACGGCGGCCTCTTCGATCTCACGGCGGAGCAGTGGCACGCCGCCTTCGACGTCCACGTCCATCCGATCTTCCACCTCGCGCGCGCGGTGATCCCCGCGATGAAGGAGAAGAAGGAGGGCGTGATCCTGCTGGTCTCGTCGACGGCCGGCATCCGCGGCGTGCGGACGAACGTCGCGTATCAGACGGTCAAAGGCGCGATCCCGCAGCTCGTGCGCGCGCTCGCGTTCGAGTTCGCCGAGTGGAACATCCGCGTCAACGGCGTCGCGCCCGGCATCATCCGCACGGCCTTCCACGCAAAGATGCCCGCCGAGGTGAAGGAGCACAACCTCAAGAACCGCATCCCGCTGCATCGCGAAGGCACGCCCGAGCAGGTCGCGACGGTCTGCCGCGAGCTGATCACGAACGACTATGTCACGGGCGAGACATACACGATCGACGGCGGCCTGACGATGCGCATCTGCTGAGGCCGAATCACGGGAGGAGACCCCTCCTTCCCGCCTGAACGAATGACGACCGGCAAAGTTCCACCCCCCGTGCTTCGTAATTCGTGATTCCCGGGAGCGTAAGGACTACGATGGCCGGTTCAACCATGGACGCCGACACCGCTACTCCCGCCAAGCCGGCCATCCCCGCCTGGAAGTGGGGCGTGGTCGTCTTGATGCTCTTCGCCACGGTCATCAACTACCTCGACCGGGCCGCGCTGGGCAACCTCAGCAAGTACATCATGGCGGACTTCAAGCTCAACGAAGAGGGGTACGGCACGCTCGAGGAGTGGTTCGGATATTCCTATGCGGTGTTCCTGATCGTGGCGGGCTTCCTCGCCGACCGATGGAGCCTGCGCTGGCTGTATGCCGGGGCCCTGCTGGTCTGGTCCGTCGCGGGACTCGCGACCGGCTTCGTCGGCACGGTCCTCCAACTCCAGCTGTGCCGCGTGGTCCTGGGCGCCGGCGAGGCCTTCAACTGGCCGGTCGCTGTCGGCACCGTCCGTCGAATCATGCCGCGCGAATCCCAGAGCTTCGCGAACGGCGTCTTCAACAGCGGGATGACGATTGGCGCCGTCATGACGCCGGTGCTGGTCCTGCTGATGGTCCATCCCGAGACCGGCGAGGGCTGGCGCTCGCTCTTCAAGATCGTCGGCGGTCTGGGCTCCCTGTGGGTCGTCTTCTGGCTGTTCAGCACCCGCGGGGAGCGGGCGGCGGAGATGACGCCGCTGAAGACGGCGGCCGCCGCGCCGGTTCCCTTCACCGATGTGTTCAAACTGCGGACGTTCTGGATCACCATGGCGGTCGGGTTCGCCGTCAACATGGCCTGGCACCTCTACCGCGTCTGGCTGCCGCGGCACCTCGACAAGGACCTGAAGTTCAGCGGCGCGCAAATCCAGTACCTGTTGATGGCCTATTATCTGGTCGCCGATCTGGGCAGCATCGCGTTCGGCTACCTGGCGAAGAAGGCCATCGTCCCGGGCCGGCCGGTCGAGCGCGCGCGGAAGCTCGTCGTCCTCCTGGCGGCCGTCGTCTGCCTGATGGCAATGCCGGCGCTCGTTACTAGGGAGCGCTGGATCCTGGTCCCTCTCTACTGCACCGTCGGCGCGGGCATCATGGGCGTGTTCGCGATGTTCTACTCCTTCGTCCAGGACATCATTCCGGCGCACACCTCGAAGTGCCTGGGCCTGATCGGCGCCACCGTATGGTTCATCGTGTCGCGGCTGCATCCGCTCATCGGCCGCTTTGCCGACACCAACGACACCCCGATCGGGAAGTTCGCGCCGATGCTCCTGGCCGCCGCGGTGCTCCCGCTGCTGGCGGCGGTCTTCGCCCAGACCTGGCCCGAGAAACGCGAGCCCGTCGCTGCGACGTGAGACACGAAATCGCGCGCGCCCTGGTTGTCCTGGCCGGCTTCGCGGGCTGCGCGCCCCCTGACGCCCCCGCACTGCCGCGTCGAGCGCGTGTTCCCGCAGGTCGCGTTCAAGACGATTAGTATCGCTCAGCTAGACTAACTCGAAGCGAGCCTGGAAGAACCTCAGGTATTTTGGCTCATAAACCATTTTCAGGCCGCTTGCCTCCTCCCGCGCGTCCCACATCGCCTTCACCGACTCCGCGACCACGTCCATATGGGCCTGCGTGTAGACGCGGCGCGGCAGCGTCAGGCGCGCGAGCTCCAGCGACGGACGGCGGTGGTCCCCGGTCTTCGGATCCCGGCCGGCGCTGACGATGCCGCGCTCCATCGCGCGGACGCCGGAGTCGGCATACAGGAACGCGCAGAGCGTCTGCCCCGGAAACTGGTCCTGGGGGATATGGGGGTAGAACTGTTTCGCGTCGAGAAAGACCGCGTGGCCGCCGATCGGAAGCACGATCGGGATCCCCCAGTCCTGCAGCAGCTCGCCGAGATAGCGGACCTGGCCGATCCGTGAGCGGATATGGTCGTCCTCGAAGCACTCGACGATGCCCACCGCCATCGCTTCCATGTCGCGGCCCGCCATGCCGCCGTACGTATGGAGGCCTTCATAGACCACGCAGAGGTTGCGCAGTTCCTCGTAGAGGGCGTCGTCGTTGACGGCCAGCCAGCCGCCGATGTTGACCAGGTTGTCCTTCTTCGCGCTCGACCAGGCGCCGTCCGTATAGGTGCAGAATTCCTTCGCGATGACCGCGATGGGTTTGTCGGCGTAGCCCGCCTCGCGCTCCTGGATGAAAAGCGCGTTCTCGGCCAGGCGCGTCGCGTCGAGAAAGACGCGGATCCCGTGGCGGTTGCAGAGCTCGCGGACCGCCTTCACGTTCGCCATGCTCATCGGCTGCCCGCCGGCCATGTTGACCGTGCAGGCCAGGCTGACGAACGCGATCTTCGCCGCGCCCTCCTTCGCGATCAGCGCCTCGAGCTTGGCGAGGTCGACGTTGCCCTTGAACGGGTGGAGGTTCGCCGGGTCGTGCGCCTCGTCGATGACGATGTCGGTGAAGATGCCGCCCGCGAGCTCCTGGTGAAGGCGCGTCGTCGTGAAGTACATGTTGCCCGGCACGTACTGGCCGGGCTTGATCGCGGCCTGGCTGATCAGGTGCTCCGCGCCGCGGCCCTGGTGGGTCGGGACGACGTTCTGATAGCCGTAGTACTTCCGGAGATTCTCCTCGAGGTGGTAGAAGCTGCGGCTGCCGGCGTAGGCCTCGTCGCCGGTCATCATCGCCGCCCACTGCCGGTCGCTCATGGCGCCGGTGCCGCTGTCGGTGAGGAGGTCGATATAGACGTCGTCCGCCCGGAGCAAGAAGGTGTTGTAACCCGCCTCGGCGAGCGACTTCAGGCGCGCCTCGCGGGGCAGCATCTTGATGGGCTCGACCATCTTGATGCGCCAGGGTTCGGCCCACGAACGCCGGTCGCGCTGCTGCCCGATCGTGCGGAGCGGATGAAGCTGGCTCATACGGTCTCCCTATTGTCCAATGGGATTATGACATCGACCCGCGCGATCGTCCTGATCGCCTCGCTGTCGCTGGCCGGCTGCGCCTCGACGGAGCCGTCGACGGTCGAGGAACTCGCGGCCGCCTCCGCCCGCGCCTACAACGTTCTCGAGCCCGGCGTCCGGGCGGCCGCGGAGTCGCATCTCGACGGGCTCAATCGCGAAGGGTCGCGCTACGCCGGCAAGCCGTCGTTCCGCTACGATCTGACGACGACGCATACGGCGGAGTATGAGACGAAGGACGGCAAGATCCGCGAGAAGATCACGGTTCGCACCTACGTCGTGCGCGCGGAGGAGACGGTCCTCCGCTACAGGCTCCTGAACATCCGCTCCATCGACATCAGCGTCTCGAAGCAGTCGCCGTTCGCGGCCCGAGTGGAGTGCGAGGTGGAGGAGGCGACGCGATCCAAGACGACGGCCGTCGATATTCCGCCCATCCCCCGCGACCTTCGCCTGGTGGCGGAGGGAACCCAGGATATCGAAGAACTGAGGGTCGCGATCCCCTCCCCCGCGGGGCAGGCGCCGTCCGCTCTCCCGCCCGACGCGCCACCGGAAGTGCGCAAGGCCGCCGTCGATCTGGGAAAGGACTGCCTCGCGAGCGAGCCGACCCGGAAGACGTCGACGCTCGTGCTGACGTTCGTCTATTCCACTCCCGAGAAACGATGGAAGTGATGTCGCCGATCGCGTTCGTCCTCGCTCTCGCCGCCCAGGAAGCCGTCGTGACGCGCGAATTCATCTACGAGAAGGCGCCGTTCCCGTCCTGCCACTGCTCGACGATCGTCGAGACGAAGGAGGGCCTCGTCGCCGCGTGGTTCGGGGGGACCGACGAAGGCAAGCCCGACGTCTGCATCTACGTCTCGCGCCACGACGGGAAGGAGTGGTCCGAGCCGGCGAAGGTCGCCGACGGCGTCACCGGGAAGGGGCGCCATCCGTCGTGGAATCCCGTCCTCTTCCAGCCGAAGGACGGCCCCTTATGGCTCTTCTTCAAGATCGGCCCCAATCCCGACGAGTGGTGGGGATTGAAGATGACGTCGGCCGACGCGGGACGGACGTGGTCGGCCCCGGTCGAGCTGCCCAGGGACGTGCTTGGTCCTCCGCGAAATCCGCCGATCCAGCGGGCCGACGGAACCATTCTCGCGCCCGGAAGCACGGAGATCCCGAAGGGGCCGTGGACGGCGCAGGTCGAGATCACGAAGGACGACGGCGCGACGTGGACGAAGGTGGGGCCGATCAATGATCCGCAGCAGGTCGAGGTGATTCAGCCCGCACTGCTCGCGTGGCCGAGCGGAAAGCTGCAGATGCTCTGTCGCAACCGCAACCGGGGGCGGATGAAAGGGCTGATCATCGAGTCCTGTTCGGAGGACGGCGGGAAGACCTGGAGCCCGATGAAGCCGACCGAGCTGCCGAACCCGAACAGCGGGATCGCGGCGACGGTGCTGAAAGACGGCCGCGCGATCCTAGTCTATAACAGCACGCCGAAGGGCCGGACGCCGCTCAACGTCGCCGTCTCCTCCGACGGCAAGGCCTGGAAGGACGTCCTCGTCCTCGAGGACGCGCCGGGGGAATACTCGTATCCGACGGTGATCCAGTCCTCGGACGGCCGCGTCCACGTCGTCTACACGTGGAAGCGCGAGAAGATCCGGCACGTCGCGCTCGACCCGGCCAGGCTGCAATAGCTACTTCGCGCGGTACTCGCCGCCGCTGCGGTCGGCGAGGAGCTTGAGCGACTTGGAATCGCTGGAGAGGCTGACCGTGTGGAAGACGGGGCGCAGGTAGCGGGCGCGCCGGCTGATAATGCGCGCGATCAGCTCGTCGTCGATCACCTTCCCCATCGTGGCCTGGCCGTCCGAGAGGACGACGATCGTGTCCACGCCCTCGTCGAAAAGGCGGCCGCTGTCGGGATTGCCGACCATCAGCAGAGACTTCTCGAGCGCACCGTACAGGTCGGTACCCGACTCGAGGCCCATGCGGTCGACGTAGTCGATCGCGCCGCGGCGCGTGGCGGCGTCGAGCGCCCGCGGGTATTTCGTCAGGCTCGTCGACGAGCCCCCGAAGAACAGGATGTTGAAGATCGAGCCGTCGGGCAGGGTCTCGAGGATGTGCTTCAGCTCGCGCTTGGCGCCGTCGAAGCGCCCCTGATCGCGCATGCTGCGGGAGCGGTCGATGACGAAGCAGATGCGGGTGGAGTGGACGGGGATGTCGTAGAAGGCGACCGTGCGACCGGGGCCTTCCGGAAGCTTGGGCGCGACGGGGGAATAGGCCCCGCGCTCGTAGTCGTCCCGGTTGGCCTTCCACCAGTCGCCCCAGATGTCGGGGTCGGGCGGCAGCTCGGTCTCGGTCAGCCGGAAGAGCGCGGCAGCGGCGGCCTTGCGGTAGCGGCGGTCGGGCTGCGACAGGGACGCGACGATGGGGCCGACGGCGGCGCGGGAGCGACGGAGGCCGTCGAGCGCCGCCAGGCGGACCTGCCATTGCGGGTGGGAGAGGTAGTCGACGCCCCTGTCCGTCGGGGTGGCCGCGAGCGCGGTCGCAAGGAAGATGGGCGACGTCTCGCGGTCGATCGCGGCGCTGAGGGAAGCCTTGGCTCCCATCGCGCCCAAGCCCTCGAGCACCTCGCACTTGAGCAGCCACTGGCCGGTCCGCTCGGCTTCGGCGTCGAGGACGGGAACCGCCTCGGGCTTGAGGAAGCCGAAGATGTCGAGGAGGGACTGGTAAACCTTCTCGCCCTCGACGACCTGGGCGACGGTCTCGCGGATGCGCCCGGCGGCCATCTCGAGGGAGCGCTGCTTGACCTGCTCTTCCTTGATGTTGAAGCCGAAGGAGGTGTCGGTGGACTCGTAGTTCTCGCGGGCGCGGAGGCTGGCGAGGACGAGGACGTTCAGGCGCTCGCGGGCCTTGGGGAGGGCGGCGATGACGGCGCGGGCGGCGCGCCCGCCGTCGCCCATGGCGAGGTCGGCGAGGATCTTCTGGGTCTCGTCCACGCGGGATTCGCGGACGGCCTCGAGCAGGCGGTCCCTGGGATCGGACTGCAGCGAAAGGAGGAGCGCCGCGGCCAGGATCGTCCCCACGGTATTAAGGACGGACGCCGCCGGGGGATCGTAAAGAAAAAAGCGGAAAGGTCCCGAGTCGCTAGCGGATGCCGAGGCCGGCCAAGAGGCGCTGGGCGATCTCCTCGAAGCGGTGGATCTCCCCGTAACTGCGGGCGATGAGCATCGCCCCCTCGAGGCCCATGGTGAGCAGCCGCGCCTCGATCTCGGGCGGCCCGGCCAGCCGCAGCGTCCGGGCCTTCTGGCCCTCCCGGATGACCCGCAGCAGCCAGCCCTCGTTCGCGTCGAAGAAGCGCTTGAGTTCCGTCCGCACCGCCCGGGGCAGCGTCGCGATCTCGGCGGCCATCATCCCGCACAGGCACATGCGGTCCCGATCGCGCAGGACCCGGGTCCAGATGGCGACGTAGGCGCGCAGCCGCTGGCGGGCATCGCCCGACTCGCGCTCGAGCCCCTCGAGGGCGGCCAGGAACGTCTCGCGGTAGCGGGCCACGAGGCGCTTTCCCAGGTCCGTCTTCGACGGGAAGTGGTAGTGGACGGACGCGTTGCGGATCCGGAGCTCGGACGAGATGTCCGAGTAGCTGAAGCCGTTGTAGCCGCGCGTCTGCACGAGACGCTCGGCGACGTTCAGGATCCTTCCGGCGGTGGGGGCGGCGATGACGGCCATGGCGCTAATTTAGCATCTTCTCCGGGATGCGCGCAAAAAAATCTTGCCTCCCTACTGACTGATAGGTAAGGTTTCGGATAGATCGAATAGGGAGGAATCATGAAGCGACTGCTGACCCTCGGGATCCTGATCGCGGCCGCCGGGTGCGCGGCCCAGTCCACGCCCGCGGCGCCCGCCGCGAAGTCCGAGCCGCCCGCCTTCGAGATGGCGGGCTCGCGCATCATCGGCTGCTGCTGCGGCGCGCCCTGCCCGTGCCGGATCAACAAGAAGCCGATGCAGTGCCACGGCTGCGACCACACCGACGCCGTCCACATCGACCGCGGCCACGTCGGGCCCGTCGACATGAGTGGCGTCAACTGGGTCGTCGTCGGCCGCGACTTCGGCGAGAAGACGGAGCTGAACTGGGTGGTCGTCTACCTCGACGAGAAGGCCACGCCCGAGCAGGAGAAGGCGCTCGGCGACATGCTCAGCGGCGACCTGAAGGCCTGGGGCCCGAAGGCGAAGCACCTGGCCGGCGAGTTCAAGGGCATGAAGCGAGCGAAGATCACCTACACGGTCTCGGCCGACAAGATGGAATACTCGGCGAAGATCGACGGCATCCTCGACCTCCGCGTCCGCGCCCACGTCAACCCCGGCCACAAGGATCCGGTCGTCTCGACGGGCATCATGGACGCCTTCGGGGACCGCTTCGTGCACGCCGACTGCATCACGCACAAGTACCAGGACGCCCAGCTCAAGTACGAGTGGGACCTGACGGGCCGCCAATCGAACTTCGCGGAATTCGTCCTGAACCCGGAGCGGGTCGCGAAGGGCGCGATCGGCTGGGGCTGCTGGACCGCGCACTCGGAGTACAACGACAAGGAGCCCTATCAGGAGCAGCTGATCGGGCAGGAGAAGAAGTAGAAAACCATCCGCATTCCGGGAAAGGCCGCCTTCGGGCGGCCTTTTCTTTTTCCCCGGGAGAGGGGAATAAAACTGCGACCGACCCCCGTTAAATGTCGTATTAAGGGCGGTAGCTGGGGATTCCATTCGAGCCTGAAGACTCTCTCGTCTTGATTCACGGTATATCTCTCACGTTGAAGGAGGAAGGCCCATGAAGGTCGCCCTGTCGATTGCGCTGCTGCTGGTGCTGGCGCCGGCCGCGGATCTGGAACTCGGCAAACCCGTCGGCGACGTCGCCCTCGGCAAGGACAGCCTCGCCGCCCTGACCAAGGAGGGCAAGATCGTGGCCGTCTACTTCTGGTCGTCGGACTGCCCCTACGGCCCGCCCAACTACGAGAACATCAAGAAGGTCGACTCCACCTATGCCGACAACGCCAAGGTGAAGATCGTCATCGTCTCCTCGTTCGGCGAGCCCGAGGCCAAGGCCACCGCGTGGGCGAAGGACTCCGGCATCAAGGGCTCCTTCCTCTTCGACGGCGACAAGCACCTCGCCAAGCACTTCAATCCCAAGAAGGTCAACGCGACCTTCGTGATCGACGCGAAGGGCAACCTGGTCTACCGCGGCGGCATCTCCAACGACAGCCAGAACCTGCTGTTCGAGGCGATCAAGGCCGTGCTCGACGGCAAGGAACCGCCCAAGAGCGACCAGAAGTTCGAAGGCTGCGGGATCCGCGCGTCCTAGTTTCCAGCGTATAATCGAACGGGAGGGCGCTCCGGCCGGGGCGCCCTCCCGATTTCGTTTCCGGAGGAGCCCGATGATCCGCACCCTTCTCGCGCTCGCGCTCCTGGCCGCCGTCCAGGACCCCAGGCCCCAGTTCCCGCTCCTCGACCAGCCCCTCAAGGACTTCAAGCTCCGGGATCTCACCCGGGACGCCGAGACCTGGATCTCCCTGTCGGATTACAAGGGGAAGAAGACCGTCGTCCTCATCTTCACCAGCTACAACTGCGACGCCTGCGGCGACTACGAGAACCGCATGCTCAAGATCATCAAGGATTTCGAGGGGAAGGACGTCGTCTTCCTCGGGGTGCGAAGCAGCGCGGAAGACGACGCCTCCGGCATGCGCAAGTACGCCGTCGAAAAGGGCTTCAAGATCTCCTTCCTCGACGATCCGAAGAACGTCCTCGCGGATTACCTCGACGTGCTCGTCACCCCCACCTTCTATGTGATTGATCCCAAGGGCGTCCTGAGGTATCGTGGGGCCCTCGACGAATCGCTCAAGGAGAGCCGCGCCAAGCAGACCTGGCTGCGCGACGCCCTCCAGGCGGTCCTCGAGGGCAAAGAGGTCGCGCTGAAGTCGACCAAGATCATCGGCTGCCACATGCCCCGGGTGGAGCCGGGCAAGTGAGCGGATCGGGCGCTAGGGAGATCATTCAATGAGCAATGTGGCAGCCGTGACCGACGCGAACTGGGAGACGGAAGTAGCCAAGTCGCCGCTTCCCGTCCTCGTGGACTTTCACGCGACTTGGTGCGGACCTTGTAAGGTTCTTTCCCCCGTCGTCGACGAGATCGCGGGCGACATGAAGGGCAAGGTCAAGGTCGTGAAGTGCGACGTCGACGAGGCCCAGGACACGGCGGCCTCGCTCGGCATCCTCTCGGTGCCGACGCTCGTCCTCTTCCAGGGCGGCAAGGAAGTGAAGCGCCGGGTCGGCGCCGGCCCCAAGGCCCAGATCGTCAAGGACCTGCTGGGCTAAACCGAGAGCAGGACCAGGTCGAGTCCGCGGGCGCGGATCGGATCGAGGATCGGACCCGCCCCCAGACCCTTAAGGACGTCGCGGTCGACCCCTCCCCATCGGACCCGTTCCCCGTCGGACTCCAGCCCGAACAGGGGACGGGGGAAGAATCCCGAGAGCGCCGGCGGCAGCGACAGTGCCGGGAAGATCTCTGCCGCATATCCTTCCAGGATCGAGCCGAACGCCAGCGAGAGGACGCGGTCGGCCTTGTCCAGGTCGGTGGTCGCGAACGCCTGACGGACGGACCTCCGCTCGCCCGGCTCGCCCAGGACGAGCCCGGTCACCGCCCGCTTCCACTCCTTGACCAGCCCCAGGCTCTCCACGGACGGCGGCGTCGACCGGAGCACCTGCTCGCAGAAGCGCTCCTCCCCCGAGCCGAGCATGGCCTGGAACCGGGGAAGATCGAGCGCACAGGGGCGAACCATCGGCGTCATGGATCCTATCTTACACGGCGGGCGGCGGGCCGGCGGCCAATGGCCCGAGGAGGTCCCCCCGGATCGCGCTCCTGGCGATCGCGCTGCTCTCCGTGGCGCTGGGCGTCCTCCGGGCGTTCCACGAAATGGGACCCGACCGCGAGGCGATCCGCGCGGAGCTCGCCCTCGAGATCCAGAAGCTCGATGCCCGCCCGGAGGGACCACCGCCTCGAAGAGCTGCTGGCCGTCGAAGGCGATAAGGTCCACGCGCGCGGCCTATAACTCCGCCTGGAGAATCTGCACGGTCCGGCACACCAGGCCGTCCGCGTCGCCGCCACCGCCGCCGCGCGAAAAGCGGTCCAGCCCTTCCTGGCCCGCTGTGCCGACCTGTCGCAGATCCCCCCCTTCGGAGTTGCAGACGATCTCCGACGAAGCCCGTGCCCTTCTGGATTCCTACGGAGCCGGCCGCTATGGGCCGGCATTGCGCGAGGTCCAGCAGCGTCTGCTGGAAGCCGTCAGGAAACTCGAGGTCCATCAGGACATCCCCCAGCGGATCCTGGCCGCGCAGGCGCTGGAGCGCGCGCTGCCGGACTTCAAGGGCCTCCCCGAGGCCGGGCGGATCGAGGCGCGGCTGCGTCGCGCCCGCGGTCCCTGAGGGAGTCCGCGTACTCGAGGGCCGCGCGGCCCTCGGGCGTCAGCGTCGTGCCGCCCCCGCCGTTGCCGCCGTGAACGCGCTGGACGAGCGGGCTTCCCCACGCGCGGTTGATCGACTTCACCCAGAGCCACGCCGTCCGGTACGTGATCCTGAGCTCGCGGCAGGCGCCGCTCATCGACCCCATCCGGTCCACCGCCCGCAGGAACTTGAGCTTCTCCGGCGGCACGTCGCCCTTCCTCCCCACCAGCGTGACCTTATAGCGCTTGCGCGACGGCGTCTCGGGCACGATCGCCGTCGCCTTCAGGATCGCATAGAGCGCGCTGCCGCGCTCGAGGCGGAGCCGCTGCTGCGAGCCCCGCGTGATCATCGACACGAGCGGGAAGCCGACATTGACGGTGACGTAGACGCCCTCCGGCACCCGCTGCAGCGCGCTCACGTAGCCCGGCAGCACGTTTCGGGCGCTGATCGTCCCCGGATGCCCGGACGCCAGCAGGACGTCCTCGGGTCGGATCCCGACGACGACCCGCTGCCCCTTGCGCACCCCCGGCCAGAGCCGCGCCGCCAGCAGCCCGCCGGAGATGCGCAGCCACGCGACCGTATCGACCGCGTCGCAACGCTGGACCGTCGCCTGGAAGCGGTTCATGCCCCGTCCCTTCCCTCCCGGCCGACGACTCGGCCCGCCTCGATCCGCAGCAAGCGGTTGGTCAGCTCCGCGACCTCGTCGGCCCGGTGGCTCACCAGGATCATTGGTAACCCGGTCCGCCGTTTCAAGTCGCGGATCAGGCCCATCGTCTCCCGGCGCCGCCCCTCGTCCAGCCCCGACATCGGCTCGTCCAGCAGCAGGAGGCGCGGACGCGAGAGGATCGCGCGCCCCAGCGCCACCCTCCGGCGCTCGCCGCCGCTGAGGTTCCGGGGCATGCGGTCCAGCAGCGACTCGATCCCCAGCGCGGACGGAACGTCGTCGAGCGACGTCGCGCGCGGACTATACAGGAGATTCCTCCGCACGCTGAGGTGCGGGAACAGCGCCGCGTCCTGCGGGACGTAGCCGATCTCCCGCCGCTCCGGCGGCAGCGTCGAGAGGTCCCGGCCGTCGACCACGACCCGCGCCCCCGACTCGAGGCCCGCGATCACCTGCAGAAGCGTCGACTTCCCGCTTCCGCTCGGCCCGACCACGCCCAGCGCGTCCGCGTCGCAGCGCTCGGACATCTCGAGCGTGAACCCCGACGCTCGCCGGATCGAGACCGCGACTTCGAGCTTCATCGGTCGAGCTCCAGACGGCGCTGGTGCCGGCGATCGAGGGTCCGCGCGAGGACGACGCAGACAAAGCAGAGGACGACGGAGGCCGCGACGAGCCCCCCGATCCGTCCCTCGCCGCCGGGCGCATCCAGCTCGCCGTAGATCGCGAGCGGAATGGTCTCCGTCTCGCCCGGGATCCGGCCCGCGAGGATGATCGTCGCGCCGAATTCGCCGAGCCCGCGGGCGAACGACACGGCCGCGCCCGCGAGGATGCCCGGCCACGCGAGCGGCAGGGTGATGCGGAAGAAGGTCCGGACCGGCGGGCACCCCAGGGTTCGGGAGGCCTGCTCCAGCCGCGGATCGACCGCCTTCATCGCGAGCGCGACGGCCTGGACGAAGAGCGGGAAGCCCACGACCGCGGCGGCGACGACCGCGCCGAGCCAGTGGAAGGCGACCGGGCAGTGCAACGCCACCAGCGCGCGGCCCACGGCGCCCCGCGGGGAGAAGATTTTCAGCAGGAGATATCCGACGACGACCGGCGGCAGCACGAGGGGCATCATCACGAGGGTATGGACCAGTCCGCGGACGGCCGAGCGGGAGCGTTCGAGGAACCAGGCGACGCCGACGGCCGGGACGAGGCTGAACAGGGTCGCCGCGAATCCGACGGCCAGCGAGAGCGGGACCGCGCTCACGGCAGATCGGCGAAGCCGCGCTTGCGCGCGATCTCCTTCGCCCAGGGGTCCTTCAGCGCGTCCGTGAAGGCCTTTCCGTCCTTCGTCAGCAGGCCGGCCGAATACAGGATTTTCCGATGGCTCTCCGGCGGGAACGTGTGCGCGACGCGGACGCCGGGGTCGACGGCCGCATCGGTGGCGTAAACGATGCCCGCCTGCGCGCCGCCCTGGGAGACCTTCGAAAGCACGTCGCGGACGTTTCCCCCGTAGATCGTCCGCTCCGGAATCGGGGCCTTCGAAAAGGCCAGCGCCGCCCTGCCGTATATTCCCGCAGGCACCTGGTCGCCGCCCAGCGCGAGGCTCTCGAGCTTCATCAGGTCGGGATCCTTCGCATCCTTCGCGACGACGAGGACGAGCCGGTTCGAGAGCCAGTCGAAACGCTCGAGGATCTTGAGCGGGTCGAGCCATTCGGGCGCGGCCGTGATGAAGACGTCGGCCGGGGCGCCCTCATGGATCTGGCGCGAGAGCGTCGAGGACGCCTCGAACTGGAACTGCGCCGTCGGACCCCCGCGCTTCACGCTCTCGGCCGCGATGTCGGTGAGCAGCTCCCTCAGGCTTGCCGCGGCGAAGACCCGGACCGGCTTCGGCGGCGCGGCCGGGACGGGCGGCGCCGCCTTCCCGCAGCCCCCTGCCAGGAGCAGGGCGCCCAGCGTTAACACATTCTTAATAGTTCTTGTCATCGATATGTACTCGAGTATATGTTGCTCCGCGGTTTCCCTGAAGGAGAATCTCATGAGCGCCCTCCTCGCCTTCCTGCTGGTCTTCGTCCAGGACTCCGACGCCGAGCGGCTCCGCAAGCTCGAGGAGACGGTGAAGAAGCAGCAGTCGGAGATCGACGAGCTGAAGAAGAAGCAGGACTCGCCCGCGGCCGCCGCTCCCTTCACCGCGAGCCTCCAGGACGGACTCCGTTTCAGGACCGCCGACGGAAACGTCGACCTGCACGCCGGCGGCCGGTTCCAGGAGCACTGGCGCGTCATCCTCGACCGCCCCGACGGAGCCGCCCCCGCCGCAGCGAATCAGCGGACCACCCCCGACACCTTTCTGATCCGCGCGGCGCGGCTGCAGATCGACGGGACTTTCTACAAGGACTACGGGTTCGTCGTGGAGAGCGACTTCCCGTCGCAGTCGGCCGTCTCCGGAACCGCCACCCCGACGCTGCAGAAAGCCTATGTGGAGTGGAAGCGCTGGGCGGAGTTCAGCCTGCGTTTCGGCCAGTTCAAGGCTCCGCAGAGCCAGGAGGAGCTGTGCAGCCTGCTCTTCACGGAGTTCAATGAGCGCTCGATCCTGTCGCGCTTCGTCCCCTCCTACGACATCGGCCTCCAGGCCCAGGGGAGGCTCTTCGAAAACGTCGTCGCCTACCAGGCGGCGATCACCAACGGGCGGAGCCACCTCGAGAATGCCGGCCGCCTCCGGAACGACGACAACGACGAGAAGGAGTACCTGGGCCGCGTGACCGTATCGCCCTTCGTCACGGACAAGGACTCGGTCTTCGCCGGTCTGCGCCTCGGGATCTACGGCTCGTCCACCGACGTGGACAATGTCGCGATGTCGCCCGCCGCGACCTCGAATGCTTTCGACATCGTGACGCCGGAGCTGGGGGTGCTCATGCTCGATCCGACCGGCGGCCTGCTCGACGGCCATCGCCGCCGCCTGGGGACCGAATTCTCCTACAGCATCGGCCCGGTCGGATTGCGCTCGGAATATCTCTGGCGCCGGGACGGGATGGTCAATGTCCCCCGCACGGTCGACACCGACGTCCGGACGCAGGCCTGGTATGCGGCGGTCTCCTGGATCCTGACCGGCGAGGACAAGCTCTTCGAGAACCGGATCATGCCGGCGGGCGACTGGGGCGCGGTCGAAGTGGCGTTCCGCGTGGCGGGCTGCAAGATCGGCGACAATATCAGCCAGGTGTTCACGCCCGCGACGCTGGCCGGTCAGAGCACGCGCCTGACCTCGTACACGTTCGGGATCAACTGGTGGGTCACGCGCCAGCTTCGGGTCTCCTTCGACGCGATCAGCGAGGACTACCACACCGACATCGCGTTCGGGAACGGAGTGAACAAGGACAACCTGTACGGGTTCCTCACCCGCTTCCAGATCGACTTCTAGAGCACGGTGACCGGCACGCGGTGCCAGCCGTTGTAGAGGTAGCCCAGGAGGTTCCAGGGCGCCGTTCCGGGCTGCGTCTTTCCCCGGGCGTCGACCGCGCGGACGACCAGCGTCGCCGCTCCGGCGGCCAGCTCGAGCGTGGCCCGCCACAGCCGCCAGGCGAAGGGCGCCTCGTTCCCGGTCAGCTCCGCGGCCGTCCACGTCGAGCCCCCGTCGCCGGAGACCTGCACCGACGCGATGGCCGCGCCTTCCTCGCCGGAGGGGACTGCATAGCCGGCCAGCTCGACGCGGCCCGCGCGGATCGACCCGCCCGCCCGCGGCCGGCAGATCACCGAGCTGAGGACGCCTTCGCCGATCGGGTCGACGGTCGCGGGCTTGATCGTCTCCGCGGTCGCGTCGGGCGGATATACCTTGTAAGCACGCGCGACGAACACGTTCTCCGACGGACGGTCCGCGACGACGATGCGGCCCAGCCACTTCACGCTGCGCGCCCCGATATGGCCGGGAATCACCGCCCGCACCGGATAGCCGTGCTCGCGCGGCAGCGGCAGGCCGTTCATCTCGAGCGCCAGCATCGACTCGGGCTTCATCGCCTTCTCGAGCGGCACCGTGCCGCCGAACAGCGTCTGGCGGTCCTGCAGGGTCACCGCGTCGAGCCCCTCCAGCCACACGTGTTTCGCCGCGGGCTTGAGGCCCGACCTCGCCAGCACCGCGCCCAGGGCCGGCCCTCGCCATTCCGCGGTGCCGACGGCGCCGGCCTCCCACGGAATCCCCTCGACCCTCCTGGCCTGGTCGTGCTCGCTCTTCCGGTTCTCCGCGCAATGCAGCGTCGACACGGCCGTCGCCTTCGGCATCCGCTCCAGGTCCCCCATCCGGAGCAGCAGCGGACGCTCCACCAGGCCTTCCACGGTGAGCGCGTAGGCGTCGGGATCGATCTCCGGCGTCGTCCCGTGCGACCGGATGTAGAAGTGGCGGTACGGGGTGATCCAGGCCGAGGCCAGCTTGTCGACGCGGGGCTCGGCATTATGGGGCGAGACCGAGTGGACGATCAGGTCCTTCGAGCCGCTGTCGGAGCCCTGGAACAGGGAGCAGCCGAGCGGGGCCGCCAGCCCGGACGCGGCGGCGGCTCTGAGAAGATCGCGGCGGGTGAGGGCCACGGAGGCATTTCACCATGGCGGCGGGCGGGGCGTCCAGCTACTGCGCGTCTTTGTAGGTGAATTCGATCTTCTTGGTCTCGCCCGAGGCCACCGTCACCGTGACGCGGCCCGAGCACTCGAAGCGCGTCGATTCGTGCAGTGTCGCGATCTCGTACTCGCCGGGCGGCAGCCCCCGGAGCGTGAACGCCCCGTCCGGCCCGGTGACCGCATAATAGGGGTGCTCCATGACGTGGACGTAGGCCACCATCCACGGATGCATGAAGCAGCGGAAGTCGGCCTTGAACTCGCAGTTCTGGAAGACCTTCTCAATCGTGGCGCCCTTGACCGACATGCCCTCGTTGAAGGACTTGTTCGTCCGCAGGTTCGCCATCACGTTGTGCAGCGTCGCGTCGCTATTGCGCACCTGCAGGGTCTGGCCGACCATGACGCCGACCACGCGGGGCGTATACACGCAGCCCACCTGGTCGAGCACCGCGGGCTCCTTCGGCGGGGCGAACTTCCTCCCCTCCAGGCCCTTTGAGACGTAGACCAGCACGTTCCCGAACGTGTCCGCGTCGCCGTTCTTCCCGAAGACCCACTTCTCATCCATGGGCGGCTCGCCCTTGCAGTGCTCGTTGCAATAAGCGTTGCCGGTCATGACCGACAGCGGCTTCCGCTCGGGCTGCTTCCCCGTGAACTTCACGAGACCGGTGACGGTCCCGCCGGCGTCCTCCACCCCGCCGACGTTGGCGCAGGGCTTCTTGTCGCCGTCGCCCGCGAAGACCGGGCTCAGGAGTCCCGCCGCCAGGACCAGGGCGCCCAGGTGCTGCTTCATAAGGTGTTGTACGACGCTGGGGTCACTGCAGCGGCGCGGTTGCGGCACCCGCCGGAACCTTGTCCGCCGCCACGACCTTCCAGACTGTGCCGCGGGCCTGCTCGAACGGGTTCCACACGCCGTACTGGCTGGCCGCGTCGGTGATATACAGATTGCCCTGCTCGTCCTCGCCGCCCGAGGTGAAGTGCAGCTTCGTGTGCAGCAGCTGCTGCAGCTGCCACTTCCCCGCCTCCTTGCGCAGGCCCCAGAGGCGGCCCGTGCCCCAGTCGCCGACGAAATAGACGCCGTCGAGCGACGGGAACTCGGAGCCGCGGTAGACGCCCGCGCCGATCACGCAGATGCCGTCCGTCGCATGGCTGTATTCGGCCACGGGCAGCACGCCGACCGGCAGCCACTTCTTGCCGGACTTCTCGAGCTCCAGCGGAAACGGGTGCACGCCGCACATCTTGTTCCAGCCGTAGTCCTCGCCGCCCTTGCTGCCGGCGGGCTGGACGTCGACCTCCTCCCAGTGGTTCTGGCCGATGTCGGCGATATAGAGGTCGCCGTTCTTGCGGTCGAACGAGAAGGTCCAGGGATTGCGGATGCCCGACGCCCAGATCTCGGGCTTCGAGCGCTGCTTGATCTTCGAGAACTCGTTCTCGCTCACGCCGAAGAGCACCATGAGCTTGGGGTCCGACGCGGTCGCGTACGGGTTCGACTCGGGGATCGCGTAGCCCTTCTTCACGCTGACGTCGATGCGCAGCAGCTTCCCCATCCACGTGCTGAGGTCCGGGCCGGCGTCGAGCACGTCGCCCTCCCAGCCGCCGTCGCCGACGCCGACATACAGGTAGCCGTCGGGGCCGAAGGCGATCTTGCCGCCGTGATGGTTCGCGTAGGGGAAGTCGATGCGCATGATGGGGCGGGCGCTGGCCATGTCGACCTTGTTGGGGTCGCCGCCCGCGACCTTGTACTCGACGATGAACGTGGCGCCGTTGAACCACATGTCGGCGTAGCTGATGTAGACGAGGCCGTTCTCCTTGAACTTCGGGTGGAACTCGACGCAGTAGAGACCGCACTCCAGGAACTGGAACGAGGTGTTGGCCATGTTGTCGTAGAACGGCTCGTCCATGACCTTGCCGTTCTTGATGATCTTGATGCGGCCGGGGCGCTCGCAGACGAAGAGGCGGCCCGTGCCGTCCTTGGGCGACGCGATGTGGATGGGATCCACGAAGTCGCCGGCGACCTTGACGAGCTGGACCTTCACGTCGCCGGAGAGCTTGCCGCCGGGGCGGGCGACCTCGAGGTCGTCGGGCTTCGCGGTCGAGAGCATCTGGGGCTGCTCGAGGGGCGCGGGGGCCGGCGCCGCCTTGGGCGCGGGCGCAGGGGCGGCCGGCTGTTCCGGCTTCGACGACGACGCGCAGCCGAAGCTGGACGCCAGGGCAACGGCCACGACGAGAGCTCTCACGCGAATCATGATCCTGGTCCTCCCCTTATGGTCCGAGATACCCCCAAGGTCCCTATTGTTTACCCGGGGACCCCGTCCCCGGTAGCCGATTCCGTATCAGGCCAGCAGCCCGGCGATGCCCATCATCCCCCCCGCCAGGCCGGCCAGGAAGCCGATCACGGGAAAGAGCTTCCGGTGGGAGAGGAAAAAGAGCGAGCTCATCACGAGGCCGATCTCGAAGAGCCCCTCGGCGAAGTCGAAGCGCAGCGCCTGGTGCTCCGCATGCTCGGACTCCTTCTCCTTCGCCTTCGCCTCCTCCTTGAGCTTGTCGGACTCCTGCTTCTGCCGGGCCATCTCGTCCTCGAACTTCTTCTTCACCAGCTCCGCCGACTCGGTCTTGAGGCCCTGGGCCACGAGGAGGTCCGCGCCCAGCTCCTGGGTGTGATACTTGATCCGCTTGGACTGGTAGTAGGACCAGAGGTCGTTCGCCTCCGACCGGGCGACGATCGCGTGCGTGTGGGTGCGATGGGAGGCGATGGTCACTATCGTCAGCCCGATCGCCAGCATCGCCGCGAGCAGGCCGACGCCCTTCGCCGCGCGGTCCACCGTATGCTGGGCTTCGTGCGGAACCCCGTGACTCATCTCAAGCTCCCTAAGTCCCGTTCGCGCCGCAGGCGCAGTCTCTTGCGGTGGCCTGACGCCTGCGGCCACATCCCGCCCCCCAGAATAGGATGGACGGCCGGGCACGTCGCCCTTTTTTGGCTACCGCTGCCGCCGGGGGACAGGTAACGGACACCATGGCGCTCCTCTCCTTCCTCGACCGGGAACACTCCGTCGCGCCGCCCGGATACAGCCGCTGGCTCGTGCCGCCGGCCGCGCTGGCGATCCACCTCTGCATCGGCCAGGCTTACGCGTTCAGCGTCTTCAACATCCCGATGACCCGGCTCCTCGGGATCACGGCGCCGGCCGCCGAGGACTGGTCGCTGATCGCGCTCGGGCGCATCTTCAGCATCGCGCTCGCGATGCTCGGCCTCTCCGCCGCGATGTTCGGGAAGTGGCTGGAAAAAGTCGGACCCCGACGCGCCATGGCGGCCGCGACGGCCTGCTTCGCCGGCGGCTTCTTCATCGCCGCGATCGGGGTCAAGCTGCACCAGATCGCCCTCGTCTATCTCGGATACGGCGTCATCGGCGGCATCGGCCTGGGCCTCGGCTACATCTCGCCGGTCTCGACCCTGATCAAGTGGTTCCCCGACCGCCCGGGCATGGCGACCGGCATGGCGATCATGGGCTTCGGCGGCGGCGCGATGATCGGCTCGCCGCTGTCGGTGTTCCTCATGGACAGGTTCAAGACGGCGGCGTCGATGGGCGTGATGGAGACGTTCGTCGCGATGGGCCTGATCTACGGCGTCTTCATGCTCTTCGGCGTCCTCACGGTCCGCATCCCGCCCCCGGGATGGAAGCCCGAGGGCTATATCCCCCCTGCCCAGCCGAAGAAGCTCGTGACGACCGCCAACGTCGAGGTCGGCCACGCCTGGCGCACCCCGCAGTTCTGGATGCTCTGGGGGGTGCTCTGCATGAACGTCACGGCGGGCATCGGGGTGCTCGGCCAGGCGTCGCCGATGATCCAGGAGATGTTCCCCGGCAGGATCACGCCGGCCGCCGCGGCGGGCTTCGTCGGCCTCCTCAGCCTCTTCAACCTGGTCGGCCGCTTTTTCTGGTCGTCGCTTTCCGACCCTCTGGGCCGGAAGCGGACCTATATGATCTACTTCCTGCTCGGAACCGCCCTCTACGCCCTGGTCCCGACCTTCGGCCGCATGGGGAGCGTGGTCTTCTTCGTCGCCGGCTTCTGCGTCATCCTCAGCATGTACGGCGGCGGCTTCGCCACGATCCCCGCGTATCTCCGGGACCTCTTCGGCACCCTGCACGTGAGCGCGATCCACGGCCGGCTGCTGACGGCCTGGTCGGTCGCGGCGGTCCTCGGTCCCGAGCTGGTCGGCAACATCCGGAAGTACCAGATCGACCACAAGGTTCCGAACGCCGAGGCGTACTCCGTCACGATGTACATCATGGCCGGGCTCCTCGTCGTGGGCCTGATCAGCAACGCCCTCGTGTCCGAAGTCGACAGGAAGTATCATTGCGTCGAGACATGAACGAGACGCCGCCGAAAGTCCCGGTCGCCCGCCTCCTCCTCGCGTGGGGCTTCGTGGGCATCCCCCTCGTCTGGGGCGTCTTCCAGACCCTGGTGAAAGCCGCCGCGCTTTTCAAATGACCCGGCCCCGCATCGGTCCTCCGCCCGAGCCCCTTCCCGGCGGCGCCGGCGAGAAGCTCCTCGAGCTGCTCCCCTTCGGTATCGGGAAGAAGTCCAAGCCGCGGCACTTCCTCGACATGATGAAGATCCTGTGGGAGAACAAGGACAGCCTCGGCTACGCCTACCGTATCCTCAACCACGGCGTCTGCGACGGCTGCTCGCTCGGCCCTTATGGACTCAAGGACAACGTCATCGACGGCGTCCATCTCTGCACCTCGCGGCTGCGCCTCCTGCGCCTCAACACGATGCCCGGGCTGGATCCCGCGGTGCTGGCGGACGTCGCCCCGCTGCTGAAGAAAAAGAACGAGCAGCTGCAGCAGCTGGGCCGGCTCCCCGCCCCGATGGTCCGGCGCAAGGGCGAGCCGGGCTTCACGCGCGCGACGTGGGACGAGGCCCTCGAGCGGGTCGCGGCGCCGCTGCGGAAGATCGACCCGCTGCGCACCGCGTGGTTCGCGACCTCGCGCGGCGCGACGAACGAGGGATACTACGCGTTCCAGAAGGTCGCGCGCGTGCTCGGGTCTCCGCACGTCGATTACTGCGCGCGGCTCTGCCACGCGCCCTCGAGCTTCGGGCTGGCCGACGTCTTCGGCGTCGGCGCGCCCAACTGCTCGCTCAAGGACATGATCGGAACCGACCTGCTGGTGCTCTGGGGCACGAACCTCGCGAACAACCAGCCCGTGACGACGAAGTACATGCACTACGCAAAGAAGGAGGGGACGCGGATCGTCGTCGTCAATCCGTTCCGCGAGCCCGGCCTGGAGAAGTACTGGGTGCCCTCGGTGGCGTCGAGCGCCCTCTTCGGGACGCGCTTGATGGACGACTTCTACCCTGTCCGCATCGGCGGCGACATCGCGTTCATGAACGGCGTGCTCAAGGCGCTGAAGGCGACGGACGGCTTCGACCGCGGGTTCCTGAAGGAGCACGCGTCGGGGCTCGAAGAGCTGGAGAGGAAGTGCGACGCCTGGGCCTGGGAGAAGCTGGAGGAGGACAGCGGCCTGCCGCGCGCGGAGATGGAGAAGTTCGCCGCCATCTACCAGGAGGCGAAGAGCGCGGTCTTCGTGTATTCGATGGGCCTGACGCAGCAGGAGTTCGGGGTCGAGAACGTGCGCTCGATCGCGACGCTGGCCTCGGCGCGGGGCATGGTGGGCCGGGAGAAGTGCGGCGTGATGGCGATCCGCGGGCACAGCGGCGTCCAGGGCGGCGCGGAGGTCGGGCTCGGACCCGACAAGTTCCCGGGCGGGTTGCCGGTCAACCCCGACAATGCGAAAAAGATCTCCGACGCCTGGGGCACCGCCGTGCCGGGCACGAAGGGGCTGGCGACGCCGCACATGATGGAGGCCGCGCACCGCGGCGAGATCGACTTCCTGTACTCGATCGGCGGCAACCTGCTCGAGACGATGCCCGACCGCAGGTGGGTGGTGGAGGCTCTGCTCAAAGTCGGGGTCCGCGTGCACCAGGACATCATCGTGAACACGTCGATGCTCCTCGAAGGCGACCTGGTCGTGCTGCTGCCGGCGATGACGCGCTACGAGATGCCGGGCGGCGGGACGTCGACGTCGACGGAGCGCCGGATCCGCTTCACGCCGGAGATCCCGGGGCCGAGGATCGCGGAGGCGAAGGCGGAGTGGGAGATTCCGGCGCTGCTGGCGAAGCGGGTGGACGCGAGGCACGAGAAGTCGCTCGGCTGGAAGGGCCCCGCGGAGATCCGCGACGAGATCGAGCGGATGGTTCCCCTCTATAAGGGGATCGCGGGGCTGAAGGCGGAGGGCGAGTGGGTGCAGTGGGGCGGCGAGCGGCTCTTCGAGGGCGGCCGCTTCGAGAAGATGCCCGACGGCCGGCTCCGGCTGCTGCCCCAGGAGTCCCCGTCGGTCGTCATCCCCCCCGGCAAGTTCCACGTGACGACGCGGCGCGGGAAGCAGTTCAACTCGATGGTCCAGGGCGCGATCGATCCGCTGACGGGCAACGCGCGCGACGCGGTGCTGATGAGCGGGAAGGACGCGGCGGAGCTCGGCGTCAAGACGGGCGACCGCGTCAAGCTCGTGTCGGACGCGGGCGAATACGTCGGTCGTGCGGCGATCGTCCCGCTGCGCGCGCGGACGATCCAGGTGCATTGGCCCGAAGGCAATGTCCTGATGACGCGCTGCTACGACCCGATCTCGATGGAACCCAATTTCAAGGCGTTCGCGACGGTGTCGAAGGCGCCCTAAGGTCGGTTCATCGGCCGCCGGACCTCCCGGGTCGACGGCGCCCGCAGCGGCTAAGACCGCTCACCCCCTCCGTCTGGATGTCAGAGCTTGAGTCGCGGGCCCAGGAGTGCCGCCACGCCTTCAGCGGTGTGTGCTGCATCAGTGGGTCCATGACCTCGACGATCGCCGCCGCTCGGTCATCCTGGGACATACTTTCTACTCATCGAGAACGGAGTCCAGGTCCACGATTCGATCGTCACTCGGCTGAGTTTCACGGGCCGTTGTCCCTGCTCCCGAAACGCTGCCAGATTCCCCTTCCTGGTGCAAATGCAGGGTGTACGCCGGAACAGAAGGAGATCTCCGATGAGGCTCCCGAGACTCGCGGCCCTCCTGGCCGTCCTCGCCTCCGCGTCGGGAATGGTCGACGCCGACGAGAAGACCCGGACGAGCGACCGGGCCCCGCTGGGCTCGCCGGAATTCCACCCGTCGGCCGAGCATCCCGTCGGCTGGCGCGGCGACGGCAGCGGACGCTTTCCCGCGGCCACTCCGCCGCTCGAATGGTTCCGACGCCCGCGCTCGGGGTTCACCGCGCTGCGCTCGCTGGCCGCCAAGCCGAAGGGGGCCGGTGCGGAAGGACAGGCCCTCAACATGGGCATGGTCCGCGAGTTCCTGGTCGCCGGCCCGTTCGACGCAAAGACGCACGCGACGGCGCTCGAGGACGTGACGCAGCCCAACGAGACCGCGCTGCAGCCGGCCGCCGGACAGAACTTCGGCGGGAAGCCCTGGATCGCGACGCCGATCTCGGTGGCGAAACAGACCGGAGGAAACGGCCATCTCGTGCTCGACCTGATCCTGGCCTACAACAAGCAGGACAAGCAGGGAGCGCAGAACAAACCGGGGACGCTGGAGCCCCTGGTGGCGTACGCGGGCGCCTACGTGCATGCGACCGAGGCGGTGCAGGCGCGGCTGCACGTCCAGGGCCAGAAAGTGCAGGCCTGGCTCAACGGCGCGCCCGTCAAGGTGCCCGGACAATACGAGGCGCTGCCGGCCGTCGATCTGCGGCCCGGCTGGAACCTGCTCCTCCTCAAGGCGGCATCGACCAAGGAGAACTGGAACGTCTCGGCCACGTTCCTGCCGGCGGCCGCGGCAGGGTACGAGACCCGGAACATCCAGTGGATGGCGCCGATGCCGGGACCGAGCTGGAGCTCGCCGATCGTCGTCGGCTCGCGGATCTTCGTGGGAGCCGACGCCGGGACGCTCGTCTGCCTGAACAAGGCCGACGGCCGGACGCTGTGGACGCGCAGCACGACGTTCTATCACGCGGTCGCGGAGGAGGAGCGGGCCAGGTTTCCGGACCTCGCGGCGAAGGTTCAGCAGCTCGATCAGATGATGCTCGCGCTTCCGAACGACCTCAACGCGGCCCTGAGCGCCGACGGCTCCCGCGCGGAGGGGAACGCGGCGCTCGCGGCGAAGATCAAGCAGAAGGTCGACCTCGAGCGCTCGATCCAGACGACGATGGGCAAGGCCGACCGGAAGGTTTACGACTGCTGGGACAACGACCGGTTCACGTCGACCCCCACGCCGACGAGCGACGGCAAACACGTCTACGCCGCCTTCTGGGGCGGCAACAAGGGCATCGGGGCGAACGCGGTCGTCTGCTTCGACCTGGACGGCCGACGCATCTGGACGCAGTTCACCGGCCAGTCCGGCATCGGCGAGCACGGCACGCATACGTCGCCCGCCCTCAGCGGCAACACCGTCATCTTCCTGTCGGGCTCGACGCTCTTCGCCTGGGAGAAGACGACCGGAAGGCTCGCGTGGAAGAAGCGCGAGGAGACGTTCGGCGGCGCGAGCCCGGTGCCGCTGAAGCTGGCCGGGGGCGACGCGGTCCTCGTCCCGCAGTACGGCATCTTCCGCTCGGCCGACGGCGTCCAGCTCTGGAAGACGGACGTGTCCACGACCATGCCGACGCCCGTCGTGGAGGACGGCGCCGTCTACGGTCTCTCCAGCAGCGGCGCCTACTACTCCTACCTGATCGGCGACGGGAAGCCGACGGGCATGGTGAAGAAGGAGTGGAAGGAGATCAGCCTGCGGATGGGCGGAATCTACAACGATACGGTGGTCGGTTCGCCGCTTTATGACAACGGCATGGTCTACATGGTGAGCGAAGGAGGCGGGCTCACGGTGCTGGAGGGACGGACCGGAAAGCCGGTCTATACGAAGGCGCTCGAATCGCTGAACCCGCGGCTGACCTGGGTCTTCGTGGTCGGGATCTGCACCGGGCCCGTGCTGGCGGGAAAGCAGATCCACGTTCGGGACGACCAGGGACAGACGCTGGTGATCGCGCGGGGCCCGGAGTACAAGGAGCTGTCCAAGAATCCGCTGTGGGAGGTCCAGGCGACCGGGGCCCAGCAGGAGGCGCAGAGCAATCCCTGCTATGAAGGGAGCCGCATGTACTACCGCACCCCGGGCTTCCTTTACTGTATCGGGGAGAAGTAACACCGCGGCGTGGCGTTCCGTCTAATTCCTATGTCTCAGGAGGGACGGACATGGGCAGGAAACCCGCACCTCGCAAGAAATCTCTCAATCCGAAGGCCATGAAGAAGACCCGAGGCGGCAGCGGCCTCCCGGCATCCGGGCCGGCCGGGACATCGATGCCCGACGGCGTGTCCTCCGCCCCCGGGGCCTTGACGGCCGGTCCGATGGACATTTCAACGGGCCAGTCCAGCGGAAAGCGGAGCTTTGGCGCGCTCGACCTCAGCCCTCGGGGGACGGAGAGCGATCCCCCGACCGGCTCGATCTGAGGTAGACCTCGCTCCGCTTCACGGGGATCTCGGGGGTCCCGAAGGTCCTCCCGCCCGATCCCCGTCGCTCGAACGAAGGGCTCCGGAACGACGGCTCCGATCTCGGAATCCCCCCGCTTACTTCGACGGCGGGGAGAGCCATTTTCCCGGGATCGGACGCTCCAGGCGGTCTCCGGGCACGGCCCAGCCGACGGACAGGTTGTCCCCGCCGCCGCCCTCCTTCATCCGGGCTTCGATATAGTACTTCTTCCCGGCCTCGAGCTTGACGGCCTTGGACTTCTGCTCGGGAAACTTGTCCCACTCGTTCGGGTTGGTCCATTCGGGCACGCTCGCAATTGCGACGGCGTTCTTGGGGTCCTCGCCCGTGCTCAGCAGCAGCTCTCCATTGTCGTCGCTGGCCAGCCAGAATACGTACGACCCGGTCTGCGGCGGCTGCACGAAGCCCCGGATGCGCGCGCCGAAGTTGTCGTCTCGATCGACCGGCGCCTCGAAGACGGCGAGCTCCTGGGTGGTCGTCGGCTTGTCCGGAAAACTCGCATGGCCCGTGAGGTCGCTGACCGCGGTTCCCTCGATGCCGCCATAGGCCTCATAGAGAATCCTGCCGGCGCCGCCGGCCGCGTCGGGAGGCAGCTTCGGCTTCACGTATGGGGCGAGGCGCTTGCCGGGGATGGGCTTCTCCTGCACGCCGCCCGGCAGGGTCCAGCCGGCGGAGATGTGGTCGCCGCCCTCCCCCTCCTTCATCAACCCTTCGATGTAGTACCTCTTGCCGGCCTCCAGCTTGATGGGCTTCGACTTCTGCTCGGGAAACTTCTCCCATTCGAGATGATCGGTCCACTCCGGGACGGAGGCGATCCGGACCTTGTTGAGCGGATCCTCGTCCGTGCTGAGGGAGAGCTCTCCATTGTCGTCGCTGGCGAAATAGAAGGTGTATTCGCCGGTCGCCGGCGGGCAGATGTAGCCGCTGATCCGGGCTCCGTAGTTGTCGTCCCGCTCCACGGGCCCGTCGAACGACGTCAGTTCCTGCGAGCCGCTCGGGCTCCCCGGGAATTTCGGATTCCCCGTGAGCGCCTTGAGGTCGTTGCCCTCGATGCCGTTCCAGTACTCGTAGAGGATCTTCCCGGCGCCGGCGGGCGCGGGATCCTGCGCCGCGAGAAGCATGAAGGACGAGAGGATCAGGACGGCGGTCAGGCGAGGAATCAGCATGGCGGTCTCCTTGTGATCAGCGGATTTGGACTATAGCGGTGGGCCCCGGAAAACAGACACGAAATCGAGTTCAGGAATGACGAAGCCGGCGGGGGCGGGTTCCTCGCTCGGGAGAGAAGGGTCGAAGCCCGGGGCCTCTTTTCTATCTCCCGAAGTTCGACAGTTCTCCGGCACGCCGGGGCTCCCCGGCGTTATGTAGGGTACTGGTTGGAGGAAACCCCATGACCGCCGCGATCTTCGCCGCTCTGCTCGCCCTCGGGGCGCCCGCGCAGGACAAGAAGGTCTGGACCGATGCGGCCGATCCGACGCTGCCGGCCGACTTCCAGGCGCAGGGCGAGTATTCCGGCGACAAGATCGGCGCGCAGGTGATCGCGCTGGCGGGCGGCCAGTTCCAGGCGGTCGTCTATCCCGGCGGCCTTCCCGGCGCGGGCTGGGACGGGAAGTCCAAGATCCTCCTGGCCGGCAAGCTCGAGGGGGCGAAGACGACCTTCACCGCGGCCGAGGGGGCGCGGAAGTACCTCGCGCAGAAGCCCGAAGAGTTCTCCGCCACCCGCAAGTTCCCGCCGGACGGACAGAAGGCGTGGAGCGGGACGATCGACGCAGCGGCGCTCCTTCTCAAGACCGACGACGGCCAGACGCTGACGCTCGCGAAGGCCTCGAGGACGAGCCCGACGATGGGCGCCGCGGCGCCGGCGGGCGCGATCGTGCTCTTCGACGGCAAGGAGACGGACGAGTGGAAGGGCGGGCGGCTGGACGCCAAGACCGGCTTCCTGAACACCGACGGCAACGACATCGTAAGCAAGCGGAAGTTCATGAACTACACTGCGCATGTCGAGTTCATGCTGCCCTACCGGCCCGAGGGGCGCGGCCAGGGGCGCGGCAACAGCGGCTTCTACCAGGTCGACCACTACGAGCTGCAGATCCTCGACTCGTTCGGCCTCGACGGCGTGAACAACGAGTGCGGCGGCTTCTACACGAAGGCGAATCCGAAGGTCAACATGTGCGCGCCGCCCCTCGTGTGGCAGACCTACGATGTCGAGTTCACGAACGCCGTCCAGGGTCCCGACGGCAAGAAGACCAAGAACGCCGTGGCCTCGGTGAAGCACAACGGCGTGCCCATCCACGAAGCCCAGGAGATCTCGGGGCCGACGGGCGGCCACCGCAACGACCCCGAAGGAACGCCCGGCCCGATCAAGCTGCAGGGCCACGGCAATCCGCTGCAGTTCCGCAACATCTGGATCGTCGAAAAACCCTGACGCCCTCCAACCCGAGGAGATCGAACCATGCGCATCCTTCGCCCCCTGGCCGTCCTGCTGCTGCTCGGGAATCTGGCGGTGTCGGACACGACGCCGACGCGGCCCCCCGCCTTTCCGTTGAAGGATGGCGATGTCTGGGTCATGGCGGGCGACAGCATCACCGCCCAGCACCTGCACTCGAACTACTTCGAGGCGTTCTGCTACGCGCGCTACCCGAACCTGAAGTTCGCGTTCCGCAACTCGGGCGTCGGCGGCCATACCATCCCGTCCACGCTCGCGCGCTTCGACTACGACATCGCCGCGTGGAAGCCGACCGTCGTCTCCGTCGAGCTCGGCATGAACGACAAGGGCGGAACGACGACGGAGAAGTTCGTCGCCAACATGGGAACGATGGTCGGACGCATCCGCGCGATCAACGCCCGGCCGGTGATCCTGTCCGCCAGCCCCGTCAACAACGGCGAGACGATGGCGAAGCTCGGCGGCAATCAGCGGCTGCACGAGTACGCCGCCGCGCTCAAGGACTACAGCGCCAAGGAGCAGATGCCTTATGGCGATCAGTTCCACCGGCTGGTCGACGTCTGGGGCGCCAACAAGCCCAGGGAGAACCTCGCCAACGCGGTCGGCGCCCTCAAGCCCGTCGCAGCGGACGACACGGTCGTCGGCGTCGAGCAGCTCCGCGCCTTCCTCGCGGCGCAGGAGAAGAATCCGATGAAGCCCGTGTCGATGCAAGGCGACGCCGTCCATCCCGGACCGCCCGGCCAGCTCATGATGGCGGCGGCCCTGCTCAAGGAACTCGGCGCGGACGGCTTCGTCTCGAGCGTCAGCGTCGATGCGGGCGGCAAGCTCCTCGAGGCCAGGGGATGCAAGGTCGATAACCTCAAGGCCGACGGCGGCAAGATCGAGTTCGACCGCATCGAGGAGCGCAGCGCGTTCCCGATCCCGGACGACGCCCGCCAGATCGTCGCGTTCGACCCCACCATCCTCGAGCTCAGCCAGTATATGCTCAAGGTTGCGGGGCTCAAGGAAGGCTCGTACGCCCTCAAGATCAACGGCATTGCGACCGCCGTGCTGAGCGCGAAGGACCTGGACGCCGGCGTCAACCTGACCGCGTTCGGCGCGGCGCCGCAGGCCAAGGAAGTGAATCCGGTGCTGGCTCAGGCACGCGCGATCCTGTCGGCCGTGAACGCGAAGGAGGGCCTCGTCGGCCAGTGGCGCAGCCTCTCCCAGAAGGCGCATGCCGCCGGCGCCGAGCCCGCCCTCAAAGAGCAGCTCGCGGCCCTGACTCCCAAGGTGGAGGAGGCCGACGCGAAGATCCGCGACGCCGCCAAGCCCCTCAAGCTGCACGTCGAACTGGCGCCGCAGTAACAGATCTTTGCCGGGGCGGAACGGGCTGTTCCGCCGGCGGAACACCTTTCGGGATCCTCTCCCCGGGAAGCGGGTGGCATGCCGCTTGCATGACTCCTTCCCGTGAAGCGGGCGCCATGCGCCCCGAAGGAGAATCTGATGAAGATCCTGATTGGCGGCGGGTTTCCGCCCCCGCCGCGACGCTCACGACGGCCGCCGGCAAATGAGCTTCAGGGAGCGAGCGACGCCCAGGACTTCTGAAGCACGTCCGCGGACTGTCGAAGGCCCGCGAGTTCCCCGTCATCCATCTCGGGAGAGAGGACCTCGACCGCCCCGTCGCGATCCACGACGGGCGGCAGGGACAGCGCGACCTTCCGGAAGCCGAGCGCGCCTTCCTGGACGCGGGAGACGGTCAGCTTGCGTCGCTCGCCGCGGAGGACCCAGCGCAGGAGGGCGGCCGTCACGAGGCCGATCGCGTGATTGGTGGCGCCCCTGCGGCGGATGATCTCATAGGCCGCCCGGCGCACTTCCCCGGCGAGGGCCGGCTCCCGCGAGCGGTCCCAGCCGGGCCACTGCCTCAGCGCCCGCCCTCCCACCCGGGCGCCCGACCACAGGACCACCTCGGAATCCCCGTGCTCGCCGACGACCGCCCCGTGGATCGAGCGCGAGTCGATGTGGAGCCCCCCGCCGAGGACATGGCGCAGTCGCGCGGTATCGAGCATGGTGCCGGTGCCCAGGACCCGCGACGGCGGCCGTCCCGCCACCTCCTGGAGGACCCGCGTGAGCACATCGACGGGGTTCGCGACCCCGATCAGGATGCTCCGGCCTCCGGCGAGCTGCCTGCCGATGTTCCGCATGATCGACGCATTGTCGCGAAGGAGGTCCAGTCGCGACTCCGAGGGCTTCCCTCCGCGGCCCGCACAGATCACGACCGCGTCGGCGTCCTTCATCCCCTCCACCGACGTGGCCCGCACGCGGGCGGTGGGGTAGAAGGGAGCGCCCTGGCTCAGGTCCATCGCCTCGGCGTCGGCGACGCCCTCGCGGACGTCGTTCAGGAGCAGTTCGGTGGCGATGCCCGAATGAAGGGGCGAGATGGCGACGCCGGACCCGACCCAACCCAGTCCGATGATGCCGACTTTCATGGCGTCCTCCCTCTGCGGCCCTGTTCTAGCACGAGCCCGGAGGCCGCACCAGGTCGCCGATCAGGGGACCTGGTTGCCGGGAGCATCCAGGGTGTTCAGTTGCCCTGGGTTTCCGTCGTCGAAGCCGCGAGCGCATGCTTCGTCACGGCGCCCGAGACGGTCTTCGCCCCGACGGTGACGTAGAGCATCCCGTCATGGCGCAGCAGCGTCCAGCGCGCATTGCGGTCGGTGAGCTCGCCGAGCTGATTGAGGAACTTCGGCTCGAGCGCGTAGACTTCGATCTGCTCGGCCTTGTGGATGGCCCGCGTCCCGGCCTCCCGCATCAGCAGGCGCGGGTGGTGCTGCGTGAACACGACGACGCGCGGGGAGGACTTGCTGGCCTTGTGCAGGCGGTCGGCCGACGGCGTCCCAATCTCGATCCAGACGCGGAGGGTGCCCTGCAGGTCGCGCACGCTGAGAGGCGGCTCGTCGGTCGACGACAACCCGCCCTTCGAGAACGCGAGCCCTTCTTCAAGCAACAACGCGTAGGCGATCGTCCGCGTCAGGAGGTAGGCCATCGATTCGGACGGATGCTGCGCGAGCCGGAGATCGAGGGTTTCGTAGACGCCGCGATCGACGTCGGAGAGCTCGATCTGGAAATGATAGATCGTCGCCTGGTGGGCCACGCAGCGATTCTACGGGACCGCCCGGAACAGGAAAGGCAATAATGAGGCCCGTGAGCAGGAGCCCCGGCGACGCCGAGCTGATGGATCTCCTCCGCTCCATCGTGAAGGGCGACGGGCGCGAGGCGGCCCGACGGATCGCCGCGTTTCCGGCGCTCGCGCGGCTGCAGGCCCGGGCCGGCGCGACGCGGTCGTCGTCGACCCCTTTCTTCTTCGACGAGATCAAGCACTATGTCTACGCGGGAGACACGGCGCTGCATCTGGCCGCGGCGGCGCATCAGCACGAGATCGCCCGGCGGCTGCTCGACCGGGGCGCCGACGTCGCCTCGCGGAACCGTCGCGGGGCCGAGCCGCTGCATTATGCCGCGGACGGGGGCCCGTTCCGGCCGGACTGGAGCCCCGCCGCGCAGGCGGAGACGATCCGCGGTCTGCTGGACGCGGGCGCGAACCCGGACGCCCTGGACAAGAGCGGCGTCGCGCCGCTGCACCGGGCGGTGCGCGGTCGCTGCACGCCGGCCGTCGAGGCGCTGCTCGACCGGGGCGCCCATGCACGCCTCCGGAACAAGAGCGGCTCGACGCCGCTGCATCTCGCCGTCCAGACCACGGGCGCCAGCGGATCGGGTTCCCCGGAAGCCGCCGCCGAGCAGAAGACCATCCTCCGCCTGCTCCTGAAGCACGGCGCCGATCCGAAGGAAAAGGACGCGGCGGGAAAGACCGCCGTCGAGCGGGCGGCCCAGGACTGGATGCGGGAGATTCTCGCCGGCCCGCGAGGCTGATCTCGTGGCTTTCCCCGGGGTCGGATCATAGACTGGACGCCGACCGCCGGTTCCGCTTCATGGGGAGGGAGATCTCATGCGCCGACTCACCGCCGCCCTGTCCGTGGTCTTCGCCGTCGCCCTCGCGGGCTGCCTCGACCTGGACGAGGAGTACTCCCTCAACCCCGACGGCTCGGGCAAGGTGAAGATCAAGTGCGCCCTCGCGCCGATGCGCTTCAGCGCCGGGAAGAAGTCGCCCGAGGAGCTCCTCAAGTCCGACGTCCGCGAGACCCTCGAGAAATGCGAGGGCGTCGACGCCTGGACCGACGTCTCCGCCGTCCAGCGCGACGACGGCAAGATCGCCTTCAGCGGCACCGCCTACTTCAAGGATTTCTCCAGGCTGCGCCTCAATATCCTGGGCATGTCCTCGTCGATGTCCAAGACCGCCGTCGTCCGTGAGGGCGACGCGATGACCGTCACCGTCACGCCCGAGCAGCGCGGGGAGGCGCCCGCGGAACCCGCCAAGCTCACCGAGGAGCAGATCCAGGGGAAGATCCAGGAGGAGCGCCGGAAGTACCTCCAGTCGAGGCCGATGATCGAGACCTTCCTCAAGGAGGCGAAGATCGCGACGCGCTTCAACCTCCCCGGGGCCATCGGCGAGATGAACAATTTCAAGAAGACGGGCGACCGCGGCATCGAGCTCCGCCTGGACGGCGCCGCATTCCTCGCGGCCGTGGACGGGCTGATGAAGGACGACGCGTTCCTCCGGCGCAGCGTCGAGTCGGGGCGGGACCTGGACAAGGCCGGCCCGCCGATGGACGACCAGCTGATGGAAAAGCTCTTCGGCCAGAAGGGCGCGATCCGGGCCGCCACGAAAGGCGCGCTGGCGCCGCTGTTCGACTACGAGGCGGAGGCCGGCAAAGCCCGCGAGGGCATGCCCGAGCTGATCGCGAAGTACGGCGCGGCGCCGGTCGCGGTCGCCCCGCCCGCAGGCGCCGCCTTCAAGAGCGTCCAGGTCGCCGGCGTCCAATGGGTCCACGCCGCCGACGAGGAGCGCGGGATCAGCCCCTTCTCCAAGGGCAAGCCGTCCTTCTCGGTCGCCATCACGGCCGAGCTCGGCGGCAGCGCGCTGGCGGTGAAGTCGGGCAAGCTGCTCAAGGCGGTCTCCGACGACGGTCAGGACCTCCTGCCCAAAGGCGACTTCGAGCGCGAGATCTCCTTCCCCCGCCTCAGCGAGGACAAGACCGCGATCACGTTCGACGTCGCGCTCGCCCTCCCGGGCCCCAAGGCGGCCGGCCTCAAGGAGCTCTCGGGCACGCTCACCTATCTGGTCGCGGACAAGACCATCGACGTCGACCTCGGCATCGCCGCGTTCACGAAAGGCGCGAAGGGCAAGGCCCACGATGCGGAGATCGAAAAGGCGGAGTCCGGCGACGACAGCGCCGAGCTCGCGATCAAGATCGCGCTCGGGCTGGACGCGATCTCGTCGATCGAGTTCTACGACGAAGCGGGCGCGAAGCTTACGGCCGTGCGGCAGGGCTACAGCTCGAGCGGCGACGAGTCGACGATCGAGTTCGCCATCCGAGGCAAGCTGCCGAAAAAGGGCCGGATCGTGGCGAAGCTCTGGGACGCGCCGAAGACCTACGAGGCGACGTTCACGGTCTCGAACGTGGATCTCCTGGGCCGCCCGAAGAAGTGAACGCCCTCCAGACGAAGGGACGCCATGGAACTGACGCTCTCCCACGACACCGTCCTGAATCCCGACGGCTCCGGCAAGGTCACCCTCCTCTGGGAAGGCGATCCGCCCAATCCCGAGCTCCAGTCCGCCGGCTTCCTCGGCTCGGAGCTGGCCAACGGGAAAGGCATCGACGCCTGGAAGGACTTCTCCTGCACGATCGAGGGCGGCCGCCTCAAGTTCCAGGCGACCGCGTACTTCCGCGATCCGTCGAAGCTCCGCTTCTTCTGCCAGGGCTTCCACGCGTCCGTGCTGGATATCGTCGCGTCGACGGACGACAAGGGCAACTTCGTCGTGAAGGCGCCGACGCCGGAGAGGGGATCCGCGGGGGAGATGCCGGCGAGCGAGGAGGAAATGCTCGCGAAGCTCAAAGGCGAGCGCGAGAAGTTCGCGATGGCGAAGGAATTCATCGGCGGCATGATGGGCGGCCTGGTTTGCGTCGGCTCCGTCCGTCTCCCCGGCAAGATCGGCAAGGTGCAGAACGGCAAGAAGGGGCCGGCCGATACCGTCAAGATCTGCTTCGAAGGAAAGCTCCTCGTCGATCTGCTCGACCGCCTGATGACGGACGACGCCCTGGCGGTAAAGCTCCTGCGCAGCGGCAAGGAAGGGCCGGAGGCGCTGCTTGCCCTGCTCGGCGACCAGGGCCCGCTCGAGGCCGTCACCACCGGCAAGCTCGAGCCGCTCTTCGACTACGAGGCCGAAGTCGCCGCCGCGAAGGACGCGTATGAGACCGCCGCCGGGTCCCTCAACCTCCCCAAGCCTCCCGAGCTTGCGGCGCCGATGCAGAACGTCCGCATCGCCGCGTCGAAGCTCGTGCGCGAGGCCGACTCCGACCGCGACTTCAATCCGATGGGCCAGAATTATCCGTCGTTCTCGTTCACGGTCGTCGGCGACCTGCCCGCCGGCGTGGTCAAGGCGAACGAGGGCCGCATGGACGCCGCGATCACGGACGCCGGCGAGAACCTCGTGCCCGACGACGACTGGCAGCGGCGGATCCACTTCCCCAAGCTGACCAAGGACCGCCGGAGCGCGTACTTCGACGTCGACGTCAAGCTCGGTGCGGCTCCCGTCGACGGCTTCCGCGAAATCCGCGGCACGCTCTCGATCCTGTCGTCCGAGGGGACGGAGGACATCGACCTCGGCTTCAAGAAGGTCGAGGCGGGGGCGAAAGGGACGAAGTTCGGTGCGTCGATCGAACGCTTCGAGCCCGAGAACGAGGAGCGGACGACGATGGATCTCAAGCTGATGGTCGCGATGGAGACGCTGGACGGCCTCAAGATCGTGACGCCGAAGGGCGAGGAGCTGCCCGTCACGCAGAACGGTTATTCCTCCTCGGGCGACGAGTGCACGCTGACTTTCACGATCAGCGGCGCGATTCCCAAGAAGGTGAAACTGCTCGCGCAGGTCTCGAAGAACCTGCAGAAGCTCGAGGTGCCCTTCGAGATCCGCGACGTCGACCTGCTCGGCCGTCCGCGGGGGAAGAGTTAGCGCGCGCGGCCGACGACCTTGTTCCGCCCCTGGAGCTCTTCCCCGCTTCCGTGAGTCTTGCGGGGGCGGCATTGAGGGCTTCGATCTGCGCCTGCTCTCCTGGACTCATCTGCCCGCCCGCTAAACGCCCTGGACGAAGAACACCCGGTAGTCGGCCCCCTGGAAGCGAAGCTGTCGGGCATCGCGGTAGGCCGGACCGTCGTACCAGGCCTTCGCGGCCTGCATCGTCGGGAACTCCAGGATCACCGCGCCCTGGATCGGAGCCCCCTCCAGCGTCTCCTGCCCGCCATAAGCCGCGAGCACCTTGACCGGGTGGCCGGCCAGGCTCGGCCCCGCCTTGGCGTCGTAGGCCTCGATCACTTTCGGATCCCGGAGCCGCTCGCGGACGAAAATCGCATAGACCGACATGTTCCTTCCCTTCCCCACATAAAGGCACAAAGACGACAAAGACCACCAAGCAGACTCTCGGATGTATCGATCCTGAAGTCCACGTTCTCCCGCGTTCCGGAACCCCCGGCGGCCGGGCTCTTCAACGTCGAGACCAGCCCCAAGCACGGGCACTGGCACCCTGAGGCATGCCGAGGGCGCGACCGGTGCCGGCCGTCCGGATGGCGCGGGAGAGCTCCCCGGATCGCTAGGACGGCGGCGTGCCGTCGCGCTTTTCCTTCTCCTCGAGCCGCTGCCGCAATTTCCGCGTGTGCAGCCACAGCCCGATCCCGGCCAGCACCAGCACGATCGTGATCGGGATGAGCGCCAGCAGCTTCAGGTTCAGGATGATGCCCAGGATCGTGAAGATCGCGGCGAACAGGAGGAGGAGGCCGACCCCGATATACAGGTTCTGCTTCGACTCGCTCGCCTTCACGAAGTCGGTGACGCTGTGCGGCACCGACGCCGGAGCGGAAGGCCCCGCGGCCGCAGCCGGCTTGGCCGCCGGGGCAACCCCGGCGCTCAGGAGCCGGACCTCGGCGCCGCGCACGTGGATGACGCGCGCGCCGCACTTCGGGCACTTGATCTTCCGGCCGGAGAGCTTGTCGTCGACGCTGCAGGTCGACGCGCAGGTCGGGCAGGCAAATCGGATCATCGAAGGAATTCTAGCGCGAAATCCCCGGGTTGGGTTGCCCGAGTCCAAGTTAAACTGGGGGGATGCGCGTGATGACCTGGAATATCCTCGTCGGCGGCGAGCAGCGCTTCGACGCGATCCTGTCCCTTCTCGGCCACGTCCGGCCCGATGTGCTCGTCCTCCAGGAATGCCTCGGCTGGGAGGATCGGGTCCGCCTCGGTCGCGTCGCCGCCCTCCTGGAGATCCCGAACGACGCCGCCCATGCGACCCTCGGCCTGGCCCGCCCGCGCGGGAGCGGCAAGCGCTATCACGTCGCGCTGCTCAGCCGCGCTCCGATCGACTCCGTCCGCACGCACAACGACCCGCACTTCCTGGGTCATGGCCTCCTGGAGGCCGTGATCGGCGGCGTCACGCTGTTCGGCGCGCACTTCGACTCCCACAACGAAAACCTCCGCTTCGTCGAGGCGCGCTTCCTGCGCTCGCGCATCGACCCGGCCCGCTTCGCTTCCGGGAAATACCTCCTCGCGGGCGACCTGAACGCGCTGTCGCGGCGCGACCCCTATCCCGCGGACCTGGCCGCCCGCCTGGCGACGGCCGGCACGGACAAGTACGGCCATCCGCCGCGCTTCGACGTGACCGAAGAGCTGGAGGCGGCAGGGTGGATCGACCTGCTCTATCACCGCGGGACGCCGCCGCGCTGGATCAGCGCCCGGCGCAATCGAGGCGGCGTCCACATCGACTATCGGACCGACTATCTTTATGCGTCGCCCGCGATGGCGCAGGCGCTGACATCGATCGATATCGTCGACGCGGACGACGCCTCCGATCACGCGGCCGTCGTCGCGGAATTCACGCCTTGAGCGAGGCGAGATCGGTGATCTCCCCGACGAAGGGCGAGCTCATGTCGATGAAGCGCCGCAGGGTCGAGCCTTCGCCGATCGCCGGCCAGGGAGGCGGGGGCTTGAGCCAGGCTCCGTCCGGACCGCGCATGTGCGAGCGGTCGGACGCAAAGCGCTCGCGAAACGTCGCCGCGACGACGACGCGGAAGCGCGGCTCGAACCCCTGATAGACCGGCAGGAAGCTGTCCCGCACCCAGACCTCCAGGTCGACGGGAAACCCGAGCGTCGTGTCGAGGTCCCACACCTTCCCCTGCGCGGCGAGGACCACGTGATAGTCCCAGAGCACGGGGCCGCCTTCGCCGGCGCGCTGACCTCGCATCACGAAGCGGCTCCGCGCCCCGGCGATGACGATCACGCGGCGTTCCTCGGGGGGCGCCGGCAGCCGGTCGTCGGCGCAGAGATGCCAGACGTTCTCTTCGCAGTAGAACGGCCAGTAGCGGAACGACATCAGGCCTTGATGCCGAACTGCCGGAAGAAGAACTTCAGCAACACGCTGGAATAGGTCTCGCCCGCGGGTGGCCCGGGAAGGTCGTTCTTCGGACCGCCGTAGATCTCGACCGGGATCTTCAGCTCGTCGGCGCGGGCCTTCATCAGTTTCGCGTACTTCGGATGATGCACCGAGTCGGATTCGGCCGCGGTCGTGAACAGGAACAGCGGCGCCCCGCCGGTCTTCATGAGCGGCCGCACCAGCTCATCCGTTCCCATCGGCTGCTGGATGCCGCCGACCGCCGACGCGACCGAGGACAGCTGCTCGACGGGGTCCGCGCTGCCCGGCTTGGCCAGGTCCGCGTGGTAGCCCAGCCATTCGGAGATCAGCGCGCCGGCCGACGCCCCCGCGACGCCGATGCGGGCCGGGTCGAAGTTCCACTCCTTCGCCTTGGAGCGAAGGAACTGGATCGCGCGCGCGCAGTGGACCATGATCTGCTCGTAGGAGGCGTCCTTCAGGAACGGATAATTGCAGCTGGCGACGGAAACGCCCTTCGCGAGCAGGCCCCCGACGACGTTGTCGCGATCGACGATCTGCCGCTTGTCGCCCTGCGTGAAGCCGCCGCCGTGGAACCAGACGACCAGCGGGGCGGGCTTGTCCGACTTCGCCGCCCAGAAGTCGAGCACGTTGCGCTCGTGCTTCGTGTCGTATTTCTCGTCGGCCTTCGTAGGGGGCGGCGCGACGACGCGGGCCGACTGCGCCCCGGCCGGAAGGGCGAGCGCCACCGCGAGCAGCAGGGCGGGGAACAGTCGCTTCATGGTCGCCCCTTAGGACCGCAGGGGGCCCGGAAGAGTTCGGTGATTCGAGACCTACTTCTTCTTCGTCGAGAACCAGTCGCTTCGATCGCCGCCGGTGACGGCGTTCACCGCGACGCCGAGGCGTACCAGGAGCACGGCGACTTTGACGCCGTCCTCGAACTGCGGGAGCCCCGCCACCCGGTACTTTCTCTCCTGGCCGTCTTTTCCCACGAGCACCCGGACCGTGGGGCTGGTCTCCGGCGGCGCGCCGTCACGGAACCCGGGGAGGCCTTGGGCGGAGGCGGCCGGCGACAGCCCCGGGAGGAATATCGCGGCCAGACCAGAACAATGCCGGCCGGGCCTCAAGCACGGTGCGGCACGGGGTTTGCTCTCCTCTCCTTCGTTCCGGGACGGTCCCTGGTGGAGGTGCGACATGCAGACAAAAACGTCGGAAACGCCCTGCATTCTGGTCATGAGCGGGGACCCCCTGCTCGTCTCGACCGCGGTCGACGTGCTCCGCAGCGCCGGCCGGAACGCCGTGGGCACCTCCGATCCCTGGGAGGCCATCCTGCTCGCCTCGCAGCGAACGATCGACCTGATCGTCCGGGACCAGGACCTGTCGGGCCTGGGAAGCGACGATTTCTGCTTCCTGCTGAGCGAGGACCCGGTCCTGAAAGATGTGCCGACGGTTTTGCTGCCCGCGGACGGGGTGGGCGGCCAGCTCCTGCAGCAGGACCTCCTGGCCGCGGTCGACCATACGTTCAACCCCCGTTTCCCATCGGAGGTGCCGACGGGCCGGGATACGCGCTTCATCCGCCGGCGGCGGCCGGCGTCGGTGCCGGTGCCAGCGGCGGTGGCGACGCGTTGAGCTCCGCCGCGCGGCGGACGCTGAGCCCGATCAGCCACAGCAGCAGCACGATCGTGATCACCGTACAGCGCTGATAGATCCACTCGTGAGGGTGGTAGTGGAGGATCCACCGATCCGGAATCATCAGGATCAGGACCAGGACGAGGGCCACGGCGGCCTGCCGCGGACGGCCGGAGAGATGCCGCCACATCGAGACCAGCAGCGGCACCAGAAGGACGAGATCGTAGTCATGGGCGAGGAGCAGCGTCACGCTCATCCCGGTCAGGATGCCGAGGATGTCCTCCGGGCAGAAGCGCCTGCGACCGAACCATAGGGCGATCGTCAGGATCACCGCCGCCAGTTTGAGATCCGGGAGCGTGATGCCCAGCGCAAACACCAGGTTGGGCAATCCCATCAGATGGATCCAGCCGAGGGAGTTGCACCACTCGTCCTGATAGAGACGGGCATTGGCGAGCCAGCCGCCGATGGCGACCTTGGGGCCGTAGACGGCGAGCGGGTAGGCCATGCACACCAGGACGGTGAGCGACGACACCGCGAGCACCTTCCACCGGCGCTCGCAGACCATCCAGATCATGACCAGCACCGCGAGCTGGGGTTTGATGGTGGCCAGGCCGAAGAGGATCCCCGCCAGGGCGGGCCGGCCCCGTTCCACGAGCAGCCAACCGCCCATGAGCGCGATGGTGATGAGCGGCGCCACGGTGCCGTTCCAGACCGAGCTCACGAGCCAGGGATCGCCGAGGATCATCGCCGGCAGCAGCCAGGGCACGGCCGGCCCGGCGGCAGGAGCGACGGCCGTCCGCGGTCTCAGCGCCGCGACGGCCAGGAACGGCATGACCAGGGACGCCAGGAAATTCACCACCCGCATCAGCACGCAGGCGCTCTTATAGGGAAGCACCCCGAACAGCATCATGAGTGGGGCCGCCTGCGGAGGGTAGTAGTAGCGGCCAACCTGGATGTCGAACCTCCCCTCACCGTACTTCTTGAACGTCGGAGGATCGTAGGGGTTTTCCCGGGCGAGCAGCGCGCGCCCCGCCGCGTGGTAATAGGTCCAGTCCGAGAAGCTGTCCTTTCTCCGGAGGAACCCGATGACGCCGAAGAGGAAAAGCTCCACGACCGCCAGGACCAGCAGCGTGAAGGAAATCCTGTTTTTCCACACCGAATATCCCGGAGCGCGGACCACCGCGGGGGTCGTCACCCGGCCTGCCTTCCGGTCGCCGCCGGGGGGGGCGCGTCGGACGCGATGCCATGGAGTTCGCGCACGAGATAGAGAGGCCGGTGCTTCACCTCTTCATAGATGCGCGCGAGATACTCGCCGATCACGCCGAGCGTGATCAGCTGGATCCCGCCGAGAAAGAGGATGACCACCATCAGCGACGCATAGCCCGGCACCTCGACGCCATGGATGATCGTATAGATGACCCGGAAGAAGGCGTAGACGAATGCCGAGGCCGAGACGGCCAGCCCGACATAGGTCCATATCTTGAGGGGGAAGACGCTGAACGAGGTGATCCCGTCCAGCGCAAAGTTCCAGAGCTTCCAGTAGTTGAAGCTCGTCGATCCCCCGTGGCGCGGATCCCGGTCGAAGAGGACGTTCGTCTGCTTGAAGCCCACCCAGGCGAACAGCCCCTTCATGAACCGGGTGCGTTCGGGGAGCCGCTTGAGCGCGTCAACCGCCCGGCGGTCCAGCAGCCGGAAGTCCCCGGTGTCCTTGGGGATGGTCACGCGGCTCATCTTGCCGATGATCCGGTAGAAGGCGGCCGCCGTCATGCGCTTGACCCAACTGTCCCCCGCCCGACTCTTTCGCACGGCGTTGACGACCTCGAACCCCTTCTTCCATTCCGCGACGAGGCTCTCGATGAGTTCAGGCGGATCCTGCAGGTCGGCGTCGATGGGGATCACCGCCCTGCCCCGGGAATAGTCGATCCCCGCCGTCAGCGCGGTCTCCTTCCCGAAATTGCGGGAGAAATCGACGATCTTGATCGACGGATTGCGGCGGTGATGGGTGACGAGCTTGTCGATCGTCTGGTCCCGGCTGCCGTCGTTGACGCAGACGATCTCGTGGCTGAGGCCGATGCGGGCGAGGATCGCCTCCACGCGCCCAAAGAGAAGATCGATGTTGGATTCTTCGTTGTAGAGGGGAATGATGATGGAAAGCTCGGGGTCCGCGGCGCTGTCCGCCATCCCCGAGATCGAACAACAACTCGCAGCAAGTATCAAGCTTATTGTCGAAGGCCGGGCCACGGATTGCCGGCGGGAAGGAATGGCCTTCCGCCGGAACCCAGCGGCGCCGGCAACGGCCGCTTTACGGCGTTCCGCGAGCTCACCGCCGCGGCGGCGCTTCCCGGCTTCGACCTGATAGTCGCGACCGACATCAACGGCAACGCGGTCGTCGTCTGGCGCCAGGGAAAGGACCACATCGTGCCGCTGGGCGGGAGCTTCGGATCGCTCTACAGCACCGGCGGGACCTTCAACCTGTCGAACACCCCCGCGGTGGGCTCGCACGGACCGATCTTCGCGCTGCTGACGGACGCCGGTCCGGGCTACGTCTCCCGGCTGGAGGCGGTGACCAGCGGTCCGGACACGCACGACCTCTATTTCGCGCTGAAACCTTGACGCCCGGGAGCGGCCGTGCTCCGCGTCGACGGCCGCACGACGGTCCATCCCCGGGACCGCTGATTTTCCGGTAACCGCCACGGCCGAACCCTTCTCTGTTCTCCGGGTTCCGGACGTCCCGGAACCGGTCTCGAGAGCAAGGAGGATAGGAAATGGAAATCGTCACGTTCGCCGCGCTGCTGGTGCTGGGCGTCGTCTGCGCGTCCAACCTCATCATCGCGAGAAAGCCCGAGGCGAAGGAGTTGATCGCGAAGGTCGCCCCGTACCAGGGCTGGATCGGCGCCGTCAGCGCCCTCTGGGGCGCGTGGTGGATCGTCCGCTGGATCCTCAACATTGGCGCGCTGAAGGCGGCGCCCGTCATCATGCTGACGTGGCTGGCCGTTTCGTTGCTCCTGCTCGGTCTCGGCCTGCTCTGCGGCATCGGCATCCTGAAGACGTTCATCAAGGCGCCCGCCGCGACGGAGAAGCTCGACCTGGCCGTCGCCCGTCTCGCGCCGTTTCAGGGCATGCTGGGCGTCGCCGCGATCGCGGTCGGCCTCTGGACGGTCGTCGACCTCTACATCCTCAAGGTGTACTAGGGTTTCCGGGGGGGAGGCCCCGCCGCACGGCGGGGTCTCCTCCTGCCCGCTCAGGGCGCGGGGAGGATGCGCGTCGGAGGCTTGCCCGAAGGCGCCGGCCGCTGCCAGCCCAGGCTGATCCTCTTATAGAGGAGAAGCAGCGAGAAGGTCGACAGCAGAAGCGCCGCGGCGACGACGCCGATGAAGCGCACCAGGGAGCGCCCCTGCGCCGGCAGGCGCGTCAGCGAATTCAGCACCGGGATGTCGGCCACATCCTGGGCGGCGGCCTCCATCTCCCATTCGAGGATCATCGGAAGCCGCTTCGAGTAGAACAGGGCCTGCGCGGCGACGTCGCGCGTCTGGTCCACCGACCGCGTCGTCGACCCGAACGGATTGATCAGGCCGCCGATGCTGCTGCGGACGTCGTTGAGCACCGAGGTGCTCGCGTTCCCCTCGCCGGAGCTGAAGCGCGCGAAGGCCACGTACTGGATGTCCGGATTGCGCCGGCGCCAGTCGTGGATGACCTCCCGGACCTTGCCCACATGCTTCCGGTCGATGGCCCGCTCGGCCAGAGCCCATGCTTCACTCCGGGATTTCTCCAGGGTCCGGGCCAGGAACTCCCTCCCCGGGCCCGCGGGGAGCTTCCGGAGGCGCCCTTCGTCCAGCCACACGATGCCCTGCAGCTCGATGAGGGTGAGCAGATCCAGGAGCGCTTCCAGCGGATCGCTGGCGGCGACCACGTCATAGGCGGAGGCGGCGTTCCGCAGCTTGATCATGTGCGTCGAGCGGCGCGTGGCGGCGTCCGGGGCCTGGCGCTTGATGCGGTCGCAGGCCTCGGCAACGCCCATGACGTAACAGTCGGCCAGGTCCCGGATCTCCCGCTCGAGTTCGCCGAGGGAGATGGCTCCCTTCGGAGAGGAGCCGGCCAGCGTGAGATCCTCCTTGGTGGGCGAGATCAGCGAGCAGCCGGAAAGCGCGGCCACCCCCAGCAGGAGCAGGATCGGAGCGGAGCAGCGCACAAGAAGGGGACCCGCCGGGGCGACCGGCGTTATGGGCCTCCGGCTTCCCCGCCGGAGTTCAAATTCACTCTTGCAGTTTACGGTGAAGTTCATTATTGTCCAGTCGCGATAGGGCCCATAATGGGGAGGCCAATGGGTTACGGACCGGGGGACCTGCGGCGCGCCATCCTGGGGATTCTCTTTTTCATCCCGCTGCTCGGCGGCGCCGCGACGACCGTCGCGGCCGGCGCCGCTCCCGCGCCCCCCGACACGCCGGTGATCACCGAGCCCTCGGTCGACAACGAGGTCGTCAATCCCGCCGACGTCCATATGGAAGCCTGGTCCTACCACGATCCCGACGGCAACCCCCACCTGAACAGCGACGTGGAGATCTGGCAGATCTCCAACGAGGAGAAGGTCTGGGAGTCGCCCGCGATCGGCGGGATCGAGAAGAACCACCTGCACCTGGCCGACGGCGTCTTCGTCGGCTCCTACGCCGGAAAGCGGCAGCTCGACTATGACGTCACCTACCGCCTGCAGTTCCGGTTCCGGGATTCCACGGGCGAGGTGAGCCCGTTCGCCATCCGCATCTTCCGCACCAGCTCCGCCGGACCGCCGGGAGTCTCCTCCCCGATCCCCTACTCCGCCGCGATCGGGTTCACCGTGGAGGTGGTCGCCGGCGGCTTCGAGCTGCCGGTCAACATCGCGTTCGTCCCCAACCCCGGGAATGCCCCCACCGACCCGTTCTTCTACGTCACCGAGCTCTACGGCACGATCAAGGTCGTCTTGCGGAACGGCACGGTCGGCACCTACGCCGGCGCCTCGGCGCTCGGCACTCCCGCCCCGAATCCGGCCTCGCTGATCAACTTCAATCCCACCGGAGCCTTCCCGGGCTCGGGCGAGCAGGGCCTGGCCGGCCTCGCCGTCGACCCGGCCACGGGCGACGTGTTCGCGGGCGTCCTCTACGCCAGTCCCGCGCCGAACGGCGAGCATTATCCCAAGGTGCTGCGGTTCTCGAGCACGGACGGAGGACGCACGGCCTCCACCACGACGACGATCCTCCAGATGCCCGGCGAGATCCAGGGGCAGTCGCACTTCATTTCGAACTTCAGCTTCGGCCCCGACGGCAAGCTCTACGTCCACATGGGCGACGGTTTCGACTACACCACCGCGCCGAACCTCAACTCGTTCCGCGGCAAGATCCTCCGGATGAACACCAACGGCACGCCCGCGACGGACAACCCGTTCTACAACGCGGCCGACGGGATCACCGCGCGCGACTACATCTGGGTCTACGGCCTGCGCAATCCGTTCGGCGGCGGCTGGAGGGCCTCGGACAACTCCCACTATGAAGTGGAGAACGGGCCGAGCGTCGACCGTTTCGCCAAGGTGGCCTCCGGACGGAACATGGGCTGGGACAACAGCGACGCCAGCATGTCCACCTTCGCGATCTACAACTGGTCGCCCGCCCACGCGCCGGTGAACATCCAGTTCGTCCAGCCGTCCACGTTCTCCGGCAGCGGCTTCCCGTTCGCGAAGCAGGACCATGCGTTCGTGACGGAGTCCGGTCCGACCTACGGCGAAGGCCGCCAGGAACTCGGCAAGCGCATCTCCGAATTCGTGCTCGATGCGGCGGGCAATCTCGTTTCCGGCCCGACGACCCTCGTGGAATATCTCGGTCCGGGTCGCGGCTCCTGCGTCGGCCTCGCGGCCGGTCCCGACGGCCTCTATTTCACCGAGCTCTACAAGGACGAGAACGCCGCCTCGCCGGTCCAGGCCGGCGCCCGCGTCTTCCGCGTCCGCTGGATCGGCACCAACGCCACCTCCGGGTCGGGCCTGACGGCCGGCTATTACAGCGACCAGACGCTCGGCAACCTCGTGCTCTCGCGCACGGATCCGACCGTCAACTTCGACTGGGGCAACGGTTCGCCGGACCCCCTCGTGCCCGCGGATAATTTCTCCGTCCGCTGGACCGGCACCGTCACCCCTCCGACCAGCGACATCTACACCTTCACGACGACCTCCGACGACGGGGTGCGGCTGTGGATCAACAATCAGCTGATCGTCGACAACTGGACGTTCCACGCGCCCACGGACGACTCCGGCACGATCCTCCTGCAGGCCGGCCAGCCCTACGACGTCAAGATGGAGTTCTTCGAGGCGGGGGGCGGCGCCCTCGCGCAGCTCTACTGGTCGACGTCGACGATGGTCCGCCAGATCATCCCCCAGGACCGGCTCCTCCCGTTCCAGGTCGCGGCGCCGGTCTTCTCGCCGCCGGGCGGGACGTCCTCCCCGGGCCCGATATCGGTGACGATCACGTCGACCACCTCGGGGAGCAGCATCCGCTACACCACCGACGGCTCGACGCCCTCGTCGACCGTCGGCACCCTCTACGCCGGTCCGGTCGCGGTCAACGCCACGACGACGATCAAGGCCATGGCCTTCAAGTCCGGAGTGCCCGACAGCCCCGTGATCATCGCCGCGTATACGCTCACGGCCGGCAACGGGGTCGCCGCCCCGCAATTCACCCCGGGCGGCGGAACATATCCGGGCGCCCAGTCCGTGACGATCTCGACCTCGACCGCCGGCGCCTCCATCCGCTATACCCTCGATGGCTCCACGCCCACGTCGACCGTCGGCACGGTCTACGCCGGTCCGGTCGCGGTCAATGCGACGACGACGATCAAGGCGATCGCTTACGCGGCGGGCCTGAGTGACAGCACCGTCTCCTCCGCGACCTACACGATCACGCCGCCGCCGACCGTCGCGGCTCCGGTCTTCACGCCGGGCGCCGGAACCTATACGAGCGCGCAATCCGTCACGATCACGACCGTCACGGCCGGAGCCTCGATCCGCTATACCACCGACGGGTCGACGCCGACGTCGACCATCGGCACGCTGTATGCCGCGCCGGTCTCCGTGACCACGACCACCACCCTCAAAGCCATCGGATTCAAAGCCGGCTCGATCGACAGCAGCGTTTCGTCCGCGACGTATTCGATCTCGCCCTCGGGCTCCGGCACCGGGCTTTCCGGCAGCTACTACAACGGCGTGAACTTCAACACCCTGGTCCTCACGCGCGTCGACCCCACCATCAATTTCGACTGGGGCAACAACTCCCCGGCCGCAGGCGTGCCGATCGACCTCTGGTCCGTCCGCTGGACGGGCAAGGTGCAGGCGAACTTCTCCGAGACCTACACCTTCTATACCGTCACCGACGACGGCGTCCGCCTCTGGGTCAACGGCGTCCCCCTCG
>Ga0137410_10000012_pt1 | contig 145871 bp, 139 predicted proteins | sample CZODoug1_16funga_FD_108878 | JGI IMG/M metagenome (GOLD analysis project Ga0137410, IMG submission 108878) | Vadose zone soil fungal communities from Angelo Coast Range Reserve, California, USA - CZODoug1_16fungal (Illumina Assembly) | ecosystem: Environmental > Terrestrial > Soil > Vadose... | reverse complement strand
TCGGTGTCGCTCGAGTACCAGACGATCTCGGCTTTGCCACTCGCGGAGAGACGCGAGGCGAGCTCCCCGGCGACTGCTTCGACGCCGCCCCCGTGGCTTGGGAAATAGTGCGTCACGAGGACTACCCGGGGATTCGACACTGTGGTCTTTTTCGGCAAGTATAAGAATTATCGTCGGTCGAGACCACGCAGAACGTCCTTAACGCCGCCGCCGCGCTGCTCGGCCGCCGATCGCTCGCGACGACGCTGGCGGCCGTGTCTTTTCCACTAAACTCGCTGCGATCGCGCCCGCTTCGGGAGTGCGAAAGGGGGGCGGAGTGAACATAACACCGAAATTTACCACTAGACTCGCTGCGATCGCGCCCGCTTCGGGGGTGCGAAAGGGGGGCGGAGTGTGCATAACACCGATATGCGCGGTTAAAGGCGGCTTCAAACACCTGATCGGGCGCGCCGACGCGCCCTGAGACACCGCGGCCGGATTGATTCGCCTATCCTTTATCTTTATCCTTTTTGCTTTGCTTGGGCAACTCGCCTATATCCCCCATGGCCAAGACAACCGCGAAGAAACCCACGCCGGTCGAAAAGAAGCTCGTCGGCGTGGCTGATACCGTGATCACGGCGGCCGCGCGGAGCCGCGACCCAGCGCTGTCGATTCCCGTGCGCAGCCTCGCCAACGTCAATTTCAACGAGAAGCGCGGCATCATCGAGATGGGCAAGCGCAAGCAGGAGCGCACGCTGTTCAACGTGGGGATGGCGAAGAAGTTCATGCAGACGGTGCTGGTGGCCGATGCCCTGGCCGAGCTGCAGAGGGCAGACCTCACGACGTCGTTGCGGGAGATCTACTACCGCACCAAGCACACGATGAAGGACTCGAACGAGAACACCTTCGACGCCCAGAACGAGTCCGACCCGCTCATCGAGGACCTCGAAGTGACGCTGGCGGCGTTGCGCGAGGAGCTCCACGTGCGCGCGGAGAATGCCGGCAGCATCGTGGGGCCGGTCGTGCTCTCCGACGACGGCGACCGCGTGGACTGCGCGCGCCTGGGCAAGGGCGGCTATTCGGTGCCCTCGATCGTGGAGCCCGAGTTCATCCAGATCCGGCGGTGCACGGCGGACTTCGTCCTGCTCGTCGAGAAGGGCACCCAGTGGAACCGGCTCTCCGAGGACAAGTTCTGGCGCCGGTACAACTGCGTCCTCCTGACGGGCAACGGCCAACCGCCGCGCGGCGTGCGGCGCCTGGCGCGCCGACTGAACGAGGAGTACAAGCTTCCCGTTTACGTCCTCGTCGACAACGATCCCTGGGGCTACTACATCTACTCGGTCGTCAAGCAGGGCTCGATCAATCTGGCGTTCGAGAGCGAGCGGATGGCTATTCCCGAGGCCAAGTTCATCGGGCTCTCGAGCTCGGATCCCGATACGTACGGGCTGCCACGCAATGTCGGCATCAAGCTCAACGACAAAGACGTGAGCCGGGCCAAAGAGCTGACCAAGTACCGCTGGTTCCAGAAGAAGGAGTGGCAGGAAGAGATCAAGCGGATGCTCGCGACGGGTCTCAAGTACGAGCTCGATGCGCTCGCCAACAAGGATTTCCGCTTCCTGACTAAGACCTATCTTCCGAAGAAGCTCAAGGACCGGGACTGGCTCGATTGATGCGTTGGCGGGCGTGACGATCGTCATGTACCGCGTCAGCAGGACCGTCGCGTTTGATTTTCCTGTTCTCTCGGTGTTAGATTTGCTGCGCCGCTAAGACGTGAACGCAGAACGAGGGGGGACATGAATCATGTGACAAGGGCGCTTGGGGCGTGCGTCGTGGGATTCCTGATGGCGGGCTGTTCGATCGGGCCGAAGTTCGTCCCGGATCCCGCGTTTCCCGCAGCCGATTCCGACCTGCGGGGCAGGAAAGTGATCGTGTCGGGGTTCCAGGGCGCGCGCTACTCGATCTCCGTCACGCAGTCCGCCGACATCCAGACCCTTCGTGAGGCGATCGGCACACGCGATATCTCGCCCGACGTCGCGCAGGGTCTGCGGGCGCGGGGGATCGACGCGGAGGCGCGTGTGGGGGTCGACCCGAACATGCTCAGGCGAGGCGAGGTCCTGCTTGCCGCGCGTCTCACCGGATCTGCAGCGGCAAGCACCCGCGTTCCCTCGAGGGCTCCCAGAAGCTCAAAGAAGCGATTCGCCCCTGGGGGAGCTGAGCTTTTCGCGCAGCCAGCTTAGAACCCCCGCTTCGCTGTTCTCCGCCAAGCAATCGAAGCTCCGCACGCCTTTCATCGCCCGCAACCAGGTGAGCTGGCGCTTGGCGAGTTGGCGCGTCGCGAAGATGCCGCGATCGCGCAGCTCATCACGATCGAGCTTGCCATCGAGGTGCTGCCAGGCCTGCCGGTACCCGACGCAGCGCATCGACGGCAGGCTGGGTCGCAGCGGGTGGCGCTTGCGCAGGCCACGCAATTCTTTGACTAGCCCTCGCTCGAGCATCGCGTCGAAGCGCGCTTCGATGCGTCGGTGCAACTCGCCGCGGTCGGAGGGAACTAGGGCAAGCTCGATGAGACGGTAGGGCAGGGGATCCGGCTTGTTGCGCTCGAGCAGCTGTGACATCGGCTCGCCGCTCACCCGGTAGATCTCCAGCGCGCGCTGGATGCGCTGGGCGTCGGTCGGCTTGAGCCGCGCCGCGGTCTGCGGGTCGACGGAGGCGAGCTCGGCGTGCATCGCGGGCCAGCCGCGGGCGGCGGCTTCGGTGTCGATCTCGGTTCGGATCTCCTCGTCGGCGTCGGGCAGCTCGGACAGGCCTTCCCGCAGCGCCTTGAAGTAGAGCATGGTGCCGCCGACGAGCAGGGGAATCTTTCCTCGCGTGGTGATCTCCGACATGAGCCGCAGCGCGTCCGACCGGAAGCGCGCTGCGGAGTACGACCCGGTCGGGTCGATGATGTCGACGAGGTGGTGGGGCGCCGCAGCGCGCTCGGCGGGCGAGGGCTTCGCCGTGCCCACGTCCATGCCGCGATAGACCTGGGCGGAGTCCACGCTCACGATCTCCACCGGCAGCGCGCGGGCGAGGGCGAGCGAGAGCGGCGTCTTCCCGCTCGCGGTCGGTCCCATCAGGACGATCGCGGCGGGATCAGCGGCCACGCATGAAGAGCTTGTCGAGATCGGCGAGGCTCATCTGGAACCAGGTCGGGCGGCCGTGGTTGCACTGGCCGGAGCGCTCGGTCTCTTCCATCTCGCGCAGCAGCGCGTTCATCTCCGGAATGGTGAGCGCCCTGTGCGCGCGCACGGCGCCGTGGCAGGCCATGGTGCCCAGCAGCTCGTCGCGGCGCTCGGTGAGCACACGGCTCGCGCCGTACTCGCGGATGTCGCGCAGCAGCGCGCGCGCGAGGCCGGAGGTGTCGGCGTCGGCGAGCATCGAAGGCACGGCGCGCACGGCCAGCGCGAAGGGCGAAATCGCGGCGATGTCGAAGCCGAGCTGGTTGAGCGTCGCCCCGTGCTCTTCGGCGGTCGCCACGTCGACGCGGTCGGCGTGGAAGGTCGAAGGGATCAGCAGCTTCTGCGTGTTCATGGCGCGCGAGTCGAGCGCAGCCTTGAGCTTCTCGTAGAGGATGCGCTCGTGCGCCGCGTGCATGTCCACCAGCACCAGGCCTTCCCGGTTCTGGGCGAGGATGTAGATGCCGTGCAGCTGCGCGAGCGCGTAGCCGAGCGGCGGCGCTTCGGGCGCGTCCGCGCCGGAGGGTGCCGCTTCGGACGCGAGGCTGGCGCGCAGGTCGGCGAACATCGCGGTATAGCGCGCCGCCGGCTGCGCGAGCCCAAGCGCGGGCTGAACGGCGCGCGGCGTAACGGCGCGGCCCTCCGCAACCGGGGTGGCGACCGCGGCCGGCGTCTCCGCGGCCGTTCCCGAGAGCCCCTTGGCGACGGCGTGAAACACGAACTGGTGCACGGGGCGCGGGTCGCGGAAGCGAATCTCGGTCTTTGCGGGATGGACGTTCACGTCGACGGTGCGTGGATCGATCTCGAGGAAGAGGACGTACGCGGGGTGGCGCTCGCCGTGGAGGACGTCGCGATAGGCCTCGCGCAGGGCATGCGCGAGCAGCTTGTCGCGCACGAAGCGGCCGTTCACGTACACGAACTGCGCGTCACGATTCGCGCGGGTGTAGGCAGGAGAGCCCGCGAACCCGGAAAGCTTCAGCACTCCGTTCGCGGCGACGGTCCGCATCGAGCGGGCGAACTCCTCCCCGAGCGCCGCCTCGACCCGCTTGGTGGAGTCGCCCGGCCCGAGGCGCGCGACGACTCGCCCGTTGTGCCGGAGGCTCAGCGTGACCCCGGGACGCGAAAGCGCCGCGCGCGTGAAGACCTCCTCGCAGTGGCCGAATTCGGTGGCTTCGCTCTTGAGAAACTTCCGCCGCGCCGGCGTGTTGTAGTAGAGATCGTCGACCTCGACCGTGGTGCCGGACGGCTGAGCGGCGGGCTCGACGCTGCCGATGCTGCCGCCCTCGGCGCGAATGGCGAAGGCGCGGTCTGCGCCGGCGGCGCGGCTCGCCAAACCGACGCGCGCGACCGAAGCGATACTCGCGAGGGCTTCGCCGCGGAAGCCGAGCGACAGCACCTGCTCGAGGTCGTCGAGCGACGCGATCTTGCTCGTGGCGTGACGCGCGAACGCCATCAGCAGGTCGTCCCTGGCGATTCCGGCGCCGTCGTCCACCACACGGATCTGCTTGATCCCGCCCTCGGCGAGCGCGACGCCGACCTCGGTCGCGCCCGAATCGAAGCTGTTCTCCAGCAGCTCCTTGAGGACCGAGGCGGGACGGTCCACGACCTCGCCCGCCGCGATCTGGCTGATCAGCGTGTCGGGCAGGAGTCGGATGGCGGGCACGGTTCGGTCCGGGATTGAAGCGGAAGCGACGCGTCAATTATATGTGACACGGTAGAATGCGGCGGTGGATCTTCTCCTTTCCGCCTGGGATCTGCTGGTCCATCTCGATCAGCACCTCGCGGCACTGCTGCAGCAACACGGCGCGTGGATCTACCTGATCCTCTTCGCGATCATTTTTTCGGAGACCGGGTTCGTGGTGACGCCGTTTCTCCCCGGTGATTCGCTGCTGTTCGTCGCCGGCGCGCTCGCGGCGACCGGCGGCATGGATGTGCACCTGCTCGCCCTGATCCTAGTCGTCGCCGCGGTGCTCGGCAACACCGTGAACTACTCGATCGGGTACGTCGTCGGACCCAGGGTATTCCAATGGGAAGGCTCGCACTTCTTCAACCGCGAGGCGCTGGATCGCGCCCACGCCTTCTACGAGAAGCACGGAGCCCTGACGATCATCATTACGCGCTTCGTGCCGATCCTGAGGACTTTCGCCCCGTTCGTGGCGGGCATCGCGCGGATGACCTACCTGCGGTTCTCCGTCTACAACATCGCGGGCGGCCTCGCGTGGGTGCTGTCGCTGCTCTACGCGGGCTACTGGTTCGGAAACGTTCCGGTGGTCAAGCAGAACCTCGGCGCCGTGATCATCGGCGTAATCGTGCTCTCGGTGATGCCGCTCGTGGTCGAGTACATCAGGTCGCGGCTGGCGCGGGCCAGACCCTGAGCCGGACGGTCAGCGGATTGCCGCGAGAGTGGGGGGCGCGCGCAGCGGCGGATTCTTGGCGAGGTAGTTCTTCACGCCGCGCAGGATCGCGCGGGCGATCTTCTCCTGGTACGCCTCGTCGTTGAGCCTCTTTTCCTCGTCGGGATTGCTGATGAACGCGGTCTCGACGAGGATGGAAGGGATCTGCGGCGCCTTCAGCACGGCGAAGCCCGCCTGCTCGACCCTGCCGCGGTGCAAGGAGTTGACGTCGCCCAGCTCCCCGAGCACCGCGCGGCCGAGCTTGAGGCTGTCGTTGATCTGCGCCGTCAGGCTGAGGTCGGCGAGGGTCATCTTCAGGTAGCGGTCCTTGCTCTTGAGGTTTGTCCCGCCGATGAGGTCCGCCTCATTCTCGCGCGTGGCGATCTGTTGAGCCGCCGTGCTCGTCGCGCCGCGCTCCGAGAGCGCGAACACGGACGAGCCCCTGGCGTGGGGCTTGACGAAAGAATCCGCGTGGATCGAGACGAACAAGTCCGCCTTGACGAGGTTGGCCTTCTCTACGCGCGCGTCGAGCTTGATGAAATAGTCGCCGTCGCGGATGAGCAGGGCGCGCATGCTGGGTTCCGAGTCGATCAGCGTCTTCAGCTTGCGCGCGATCGTCATGGTGACGGCCTTCTCGTACGTGCCGCGGCGTCCCTTCGCGCCGGGATCCTCGCCGCCGTGCCCCGCATCGACCGCGATGGTGACCAGGCGCTCGGCCGCGGGCTCGCCCCGCTTCGCCGACGGCGCCTTCGGCGCGGTTCGCCCCTCGGCTTCCTTCCCGAGGGACTGCTCCATCTTGAGCTCGGGCTTCTGCAGCAGAGCCAGGATCGGATCCACGGGGTGGGTGGGATAGATGTCGAGGACCAGGCGATGACCGTACTCTCCGATCGGCGCGAGGGTGAAGATCTGCGGCTTGACCTCGGTCTTCAGGTCGAGCACGACGCGGACCACTCCGGGCTTGAAGCGCCCCACGCGCAGGTTTTCTATATACGGGTCGCTCTCGGAAACCTTGCCGGCGAACGCCTGCTGCACGGTCGCAAAATCGACTCCCTCCAGATCCAGGACCAGGCGTTCGGGGTCCTTGATCGAGCTCAAGCGGTGCTGCAGAGGCTCGGCCGATTCCAGCGTCACCCGCGTGTATTCCGGGGCGGGCCACACGCGCACGGCTCGCACTTGCTCCGAAGACGGCTCGGCCGCAAGCGTGATTCCGCAAAAGAGCCCGGCAGCGAGCCCCGCGATGGCGCGCGCGCTCAGGGTGCGCGGCAGCGGGCTAGGCATTGCTTCCCCGATGCGCTGTGCGCACGTGCGTGAATCTCCCGTTCCGCGCCCGAGTAGCTGAGCGTGAACTCCAGATCGGGGACGGGCAGCAGGTTCCCCGCCCGCTCCGGCCATTCAACCAGGCAGACTCCCTCCCCTTCGAAATAGTCGGCCAGACCGGCGTCTGCAAACTCGCGCTCATTCATGAACCGATAAAAATCAAAGTGGTACAAGTTTAATCTAGAAACAGCATAAAGTTCAACCAGGGTGTAGGTAGGACTTTTTACCCTGGTTTGTACGCCCAGGCCACGCAGCAGTCCACGAATCAGAGTCGATTTTCCAGTCCCGAGTTCACCCCGGAAATACAGCCTCATGCCCGGGGCAACGCAGGGGGCGAGCCGTGCCCCCAGGTCCGCTGTCGCTTCCGGATGACCGAGGTGCGCGCTCCAGTGCGATCTCGCAGTCGGCTCGATATGATCTGCAGGATGAACCATGTGAAAAGGGCAAGGCGGCGTCGTCCCCGCCCGACGCAGCTCGCGGCGCTCGCCGCGAAGGTGAAATCCTGGGGACGAGATCTGGGATTCCAGGCGGTCGGCATCGCCGACACCGACCTTGCCGAAGCGGAGCCGCGCCTTCGCGCGTGGCTCGCATCCGGCTTTGCGGGCGAACTCGATTATATGCGAAAGCACGGCGCGAAAAGGACGCGCCCGGCGCTGCTCGTCCCCGGCACGGTGCGCGTGATCTCCGCGCGCATGGACTACCGGCCCGACGCAGCCGACAGCGCGAGCGTGCTCGCCGACGCCAGCAAGGCCTTCATCGCGCGCTACGCGCTCGGGCGCGACTATCAAGGTACTGAGGAGGCGGCTGCAGCGCCTCGCACACAGGATCGCGGATGAAGTCGGACCGTACGGCTACCGCGTGTTCACCGACTCCGCGCCGGTGATGGAGGTCGAGCTCGCCCGCAAGGCGGGACTCGGCTGGAGAGGCAAGCACACGCTGCTCATCGCGCGCGAGGCAGGCTCGCTCTTCTTTCTCGGCGACATCTATACGGACCTGCCGCTCCCGGTCGACGCGCCCGTGCGCGAGCACTGCGGCCGCTGCAGGAAATGTCTCGACGTCTGCCCTACGCAGGCGATAGTCGCCCCCTACCGGGTGGATGCGCGGCGCTGCATCTCGTACCTGACGATCGAGCTCAAGGGAAGCATTCCGGTCGAGTTGCGGCCACTGGTCGGCAACCGGGTCTACGGCTGCGACGATTGCCAGCTCGTCTGCCCATGGAATCGATACGCGCAGGCGACGCCCGAGCCCGATTTCCGCGTGCGCAACGGCCTGGACCGCGCCGAGCTGGTCGAGCTGTTCGCGTGGACCGAAGAGGAGTTCCGGCGGCGCATGTCGGGCAGCGCCATACTCCGAATAGGCTACGAGCGCTGGCTGCGCAACCTGGCGGTCGGGCTGGGCAATGCGCCGAAGAGCGCGCTTGCGGTCGCGGCGCTGCGCTCGCGCGCGCGGGACCCATCCCCGCTGGTGCGCGAGCATGTCGCCTGGGCGCTCGAGCGGCAGGAGCGGCCCGCTTTGCTATAATGCAGGCCTCACCTTGTCCACTGGTTCCTCCTACTGACTGAAGCGTCTTCGGCCCGGACCAAGGGCGGAAGGAGCGTTCCCGTTTGCCGAGTTTCGCTGAACTGAATCTGTTGCCGGAGCTGCTCAAGGCGGTTGCGGAGCAGGGATATACCGAGCCCACGCCGATCCAGGCCCAGGCGATACCGCTGGTGCTCGAGGGTCGTGACGTCCTCGGCGGCGCCCAGACCGGGACCGGCAAGACCGCGGGGTTCACGCTTCCGCTGCTGCACCGCCTCGCCCGGCACGCCAACACCAGCGCTTCCCCGGCGCGCCATCCCGTGCGCGCGCTCATTCTCACGCCGACGCGCGAGCTCGCGGCCCAGGTCGAGGAAAGCGTGCGCACCTACGGCAAGTACCTCGCGCTGCGCAGCACCGTCGTGTTCGGCGGCATCGACATGAAGCCGCAAACAGCGGCATTGCGCCAGGGCGTGGAGTTTCTGGTTGCGACGCCCGGGCGGCTGCTCGACCACGTTCAGCAGAAGGCGGTCAACCTGCAGCAGGTGGAAGCGTTCGTGCTCGACGAGGCCGATCGCATGCTCGACATGGGTTTCATCCCGGACGTGCGACGCATCATGGCGCTGCTGCCGAAGCAGCGGCAGAATCTATTGTTTTCGGCGACGCTGACCAGCGAGATCCGCAACCTCGCGGATTCGTTCCTGCGCGCTCCTGTGCTTGTCCAGGTCGCGCGCAACAACGCCGCCGCTGAATCCGTCTCGCATCTGGTGCACCCCGTCAGGCGCGAGCGCAAACGCGAGCTGCTCGCGTACCTCATCCAATCGCGCGATCTGCGCCAGGTGCTGGTGTTCAGCTCGACCCGCATCGGGGCCAACCGCCTTGCCTACCAGCTCAATCGCGACGGCCTTCATACCGCCGCCATTCACGGCGACAAGACCCAGCCCGAGCGCCTGCAGGCACTCGACGATTTCAAGTCGGGAAAGGTCCGGGTTCTCGTCGCGACCGACGTGGCGGCGCGCGGCCTGGATATCGAGGACCTGCCTCACGTCGTGAATTTCGAGCTGCCCGGCGTCCCGGAGGACTACGTCCACCGCATCGGCCGCACCGGCAGGGCGGGCGCGAGCGGCGAGGCGATCTCCCTGGTGTGCGCCGAGGAGCACGAGCGCCTCGATGCGATCGAGAAGACGATCCGGCTCACCATTCCGAGGAAGATCGTTCCGGGCTACGAGCCCGATGGAAGAGTCGCGCCGTCGATGATGAGCAAGCCCGCAAGGCGCGGCGACGCGGGTGCGCGGGAGCGCAGGCCGCGTCAAGGCGAGCGCGATCGCCTGACCCGGCCCGCCCAGGCGGCGAAGAATGTCGACCCGATTTTCAGCTCGCCCTACGAGCCAGCGGCCGCTGCCGCTCCTGCGCCAAGGCCCGCCCCGGCGCAGCGGGCGCCGCTCCAGGTCGCCGCGCTCCTCGGCGGACTGCCCAAGAGCAAGTAGGTCTAGCCTTCCGATCTGAACGGGCTGCGCTCGTTCAGCTCGTCCACGTAACGCTCGATACCCTTCGACTCGCGCGCCAGAAACTGCTCGACCGCATCGGAGAACTGCGGATGCCGCAGCCAGTGCGCCGACCACGTTTGGGTCGGCATGAAGCCGCGCGCCAGCTTGTGCTCGCCCTGCGCCCCGCCCTCGAACACGCGTATACCGCGCTCGATGCAGAACTCCAGTGCCTGGTAGTAGCAGACCTCGAAGTGCAGCAGCGGAACATGGCCGACCGCGCCCCAGTAGCGGCCGTACAGCGCTTCCTGCGAGTAGATGTTCAGGGCGCTGGCGATGGGCTGACCGTCCAGATCGACCAGCACCATGAGCACGTGCTCCGGCAGCGACTCGCCCAGCCGCCTGAAGAACTCGAGGTTGAGGTAGGGGGTCGAGTGGTGCGCACGGTAGGTGCTGTTGTAGCAGCGGCTGAAGAACTTCCAGTGCTCGTCCAGGATCTCGCCGCCGATCAGGCGGCGCACGCGCACGCCGGACTCGCGTACCCTGCGCCGCTCCTGGCGGATCTTCTTGCGCTTTGCCGAGGCCAGCTCGGAGAGAAACTGCTCGAAGCTCGCGTAGCCGCGGTTCTCCCAGTGAAACTGCACCGCGCGGCGCAGCATCATGCCTGCCGCGTGCATCTCGCGCGCCTCGCTCTCGTCCGGGAACAGCACGTGGAGCGAAGACACTTCGCCCGCAAGCTGCAGCGCGGCACGCAGTAGAAGAGAGCGCGTCGGCGGGTCCCGCGCGAGCAGCCTGGGACCGGTGACCGGGGAGAACGGTACCGCGGCGAGGAGCTTCGGATAGTAGGCGAGCCCGTAGCGATGGTAGGCGTCGGCCCAGGCCCAGTCGAAGACGTACTCGCCGTACGAATGGTCCTTGGCGTAGAGCGGCATCGCGCCGACGAGCGATGCGCCCTGCCACAGGGTGAGGTAGCGCGGCGACCAGCCGGTGCGCTCGCACGCGCACCCGGTCTCGTGCAGCGCGTGCAGGAACTCGTGGCGCAGGAACGGGTGGCCCGCTGCAAGCGCGTTCCACGCTTTCGGATCTATCGCCCGAAGCGTGTCGACGACCTTCAGCGAGGGCGTGTCTTCTTTCATGCAGGCGGCCGCGATCCGCGCATCATGCCCGCCGATTATAGATTTGCCCGCGCGTCGCGTCGCGGAGGCGTTCCGCGGGCCGATGGTAGACTTGCCCGATGGCGAACGTAGTCAAGATCGCGATTGCCCAGATCAATTGCGTCGTCGGAGATCTCGCCGGAAACGCCGCCAAGATCCTCCAGTATTGCGAGAAGTCGCGCGCCGCGGGCGCGGACCTGATGATCACGCCGGAGCTGGCGCTGTGCGGCTATCCTCCGGAGGACCTGCTGCTGCGCGACGGCTTTTATCGCGAATGCCACGCGGCGATGGAGCGCCTTGCGCGCGAGGTGCGCGGCATCACCCTCGTCGTCGGGCACCCGCACCAGGACGACGGGAAGCGCTACAACGCGGCCTCGGTCCTGCGCGACGGGCAGGTCGCGGCGACCTATCACAAGTACACCCTTCCCAACTACACCGTGTTCGACGAGCAGCGCTACTTCGAGCCTGGGGAGCGTCCCTGCGTGTTCCAGGTCGGAGAAACGCGGTTCGGGCTGAACATCTGCGAAGACACCTGGGGCCCTCTGGGGCCCCTTACCACGCGCCCGGACAACAGCAACGTGCAGGTCGGCATCAATATCTGCGCCGACGCTTGGGAGGCCAAGGCGCCGCGCGCCGCGCGGGAGGCTGGTGCCCAGGTGCTGCTGGTGCTGAACGCCTCGCCGTACCACATGGGCAAGCAGGCCTCCCGGTACGATGTCATGCGCGAGCGCGTGACCGAAACCGGCATGGCGCTCGTCTACGCCAACCTCGTGGGCGGCCAGGACGAGCTGGTGTTCGACGGCGCGTCGTTCGCGCTCGATTGCCGGGGGGCACTGGCCTGCGAGCTACCGCTGTTCGAAGAGGCGCTGGGCGTGGTAACGGTCGTCGACGGCCAGCCGCAGCGCGGCGCGATCGCGCCGCAGGAAGCGGTGGAGGGCGAGGTCTACAAGGCCCTGTGCCTGGGCGTACGCGACTACGTCGACAAGAACGGTTTCCCCGGCGCGATCGTCGGCCTGTCGGGCGGAGTCGACTCGGCGCTCACGCTGTGCATCGCCTGCGACGCGCTGGGCGCAGCGCGCGTGCGCGCGGTCATGATGCCCTCGCAATACACCGCGCAGATGAGCCTGGAGGATTCGCGGGAGCTCGCCGGCAAGCTCGGCGTGCGCTACGACGAGATCCCGATTCGGCCGGCGTTCGACGCTTTCCTCGCCCTTCTGGCGAAGGAGTTCTCGGGACGCCGGGTGGACGCAACCGAGGAAAACCTGCAGGCGCGCATACGCGGCACGCTGCTGATGGCCTTGTCGAACAAGTTCGGCTCCATGGTGCTCACGACGGGCAACAAGTCGGAGATGGCGGTCGGGTACGCGACCCTCTACGGCGACATGGCGGGCGGCTTCGCCGTGATCAAGGACATCCTCAAGACACTGGTGTACCGGCTGTGCAGGTACCGCAACGGCATCGCGCAGGTCATCCCCGAGCGGGTGCTGACGCGCGCCCCCTCGGCGGAGCTGCGCCCCAACCAGACGGACCAGGACAGCCTGCCGCCCTACGACGTTCTCGACGCCATCATCTCCGCGTACATGGAAAACGACCTGAGCCCGGCTGAAATGATCGAGCACGGGTTCGACGCGCGGGACGTGAAGCGGGTGGTGGAAATGATCCACCGCAGCGAGTACAAGCGCCGGCAGGCGCCGATAGGCATCAGGATCACGCACCGCGGCTTCGGCAAGGATTGGCGCTACCCCATCACCTCCCGGTACCGGGAGCCCTAGGAGCAGGCGCGACGGACGCAGACGGTCGTTGTTATACTGGTTGGTGCGCGCGGGTCAACGCTGGAGGAGGCCATGAAGAAAATAGAAGCTGTCGTGAAGCCTTTCAAGCTCGACGAGGTCCGCGAGGCGCTCGCCGAGGTCGGGGTCACGGGTTTGACGGTGACGGAAGTGAAAGGTTTCGGCAGGCAAAAGGGCCACACCGAGCTCTATCGCGGCGCCGAGTACGTGGTCGACTTCCTTCCCAAGGTCAAGGTCGAGGTCGTGGTCACGGAGAAGATGCTCGAAGGGGCGATCGAAGCGATCGTCAAGGCCGCGCGGACCGGCAAGATCGGCGACGGCAAGATCTTCGTGACCGACGTAGAGCAGGTGGTGCGCATCCGCACCGGCGAGACCAACGAAGCCGCAGTCTAGTCCGGGATCTAGGACCTCAGCAGCACGAGCAGCGCGCCGCTTCCTCCTTGACTCGCCGGCGCCTCGCAGAAGGCGAGCACCTCCTCGCGTCTCGCGAGCCACAGCTGGACCTTCCCCTTCAGAACGGGCTCCTTGCCGGGGGAGCGCAGCCCCTTGCCGTGAACGACCCGAACGCATCGCAGGCCGCGCCTCAGGCACCCTCCCAGAAACTCGACGAGCGACAGCCGCGCCTGCTCCCGGTTGAGCCCGTGCAGGTCGACGACGTCCTGGACCACCCAGTGCCCGCGTCTCAGCTTGCGCAGAACGTCGCGGCCCAGGCCGGCGCGCAGATACGACGGCTCCTGCCCGGTTTCGATGGATGGGTCCCCGGACATCGGGGCGTCGAGGCTCTCGGCGATCGCTTCGTGCCCGTCGAGCAAGGATTGGACCGGAACGGGCGGCGGAGGCTTGCCGCGTCGCAGGACGCGCGCTGCGGGGTGAATCGGCGTGGTGCCGCGCACGGCGTCGCGGAACAGGGCGATTTCCTCGTCGGGGAGACCCTTGCTCGGGCGTTTGCGCATGATCGCGGGCGCTCCCGGAGTCCGGCGGAAAGCTAGTGCAGCCCGTCCAGAAACTTCTCTGCGTCGAGCGCCGCGATGCAGCCGCTCCCGGCGCTGGTGACGGCCTGGCGGTAGACGTAGTCCTGCACGTCCCCCGCCGCGAACACGCCCGGGACGCTGGTCGCGCTTGCGTTGCCCTCACTACCACCACGGGTGACGATGTATCCGCCCTTCATATCGAGCTGTCCCTCGAAGATGCCGGTGTTCGGCGTGTGTCCCACCGCGACGAACAGGCCGTGCACGTCGAGCTTCTGCCTCGTGCCCGTGCTCACGTCCTTCACGTAGATGCCGTTGACGCCCTTTGCGTCACCCAGAACCTCGTCGAGGACCGCATTCCACCGGACCACCACGTTGCCTTTCTCGAGCAGCTTTGTCTGCAGGATCTTCTCGGCGCGGAACTTGTCCCGACGGTGGATGACCGTCACGTGGCGCGCGATGTTCGAGAGGTACAGCGCCTCCTCGACCGCGGTGTTCCCGCCTCCGACGACGGCCACGTCCTGGCCCTTGTAGAAGAATCCGTCGCAGGTGGCGCAGGCGGACACCCCCTTGCCCATGAAGGCCTTCTCCGACTCGAGGCCGAGATAGCGGGCCGACGCGCCGGTCGCGATGACGAGCGCGTCGCAGGTGTATTCGCCGGCGTCTCCCTCCAGTCGGATGGGCCGCTCCTTCAGATGGGTGGTGTGGATGTGATCGAAGACAATCTCGGTTTCGAAGCGCTCGGCGTGCTTCTGGAAGCGCTCCATCAGCTCCGGGCCCTGCACGCCCATGCCGTCGGCGGGCCAGTTGTCCACGTCGGTGGTCGTCATGAGCTGCCCGCCCGGCGCCAGGCCCGCGATGACCACGGGCTTCAGGTTGGCGCGCGCGGCGTAGACGGCGGCCGTGTAGCCGGCCGGCCCGGATCCGAGGATGAGGAGGCGCGAGTGTCTGGTTTTCTTGGACATGACAGAGGAGGGTGGGGACGGGAACGCCGGAATTCAATCGCTCTCGAGCGCCCCGATTATAACCCGGGGTTTTCGCGAGCCTTTCGCCGGGCCCGCGCCTAAGGCGGGCCGCGCCGGTCTGGTGATAAGATATGACGCGACAATGTTCCTGGGAGGGCGCGATAGATGACGGCCCCGGCTAGCGTATCGATGCTGCTGTTGCGCAACGTACCTCTGTTCTCGGTGCTTCCCGAGAATCAGGTGGCGTTGCTGACCAGTGCAGTCAGCCGCAAGAGCTTTCCGCGCGGCACGACCATCATCTCTGCTGGGGACGTGACCGACTCCCTCTACGTGGTGATCTCCGGCCGCCTCAAGGTGATGATCAGCGACGACGAGGCCCGCGAGGTAATACTGGCCATACTGGGGCCGAACGAGTTCTTCGGCGAGATGGGCCTGATCGACGACCATCCCCGCTCGGCGAGCGTGGCCGCGCTCGAGGCCTGCGAGCTGCTGACGCTCTCGAAAAAGGACTTCAAGCGCTGCCTGGCCGAGAACTTCGAGATGGCGATGACGGTCATGAAAGGGCTGGTCAAGCGCCTCCGCGAGGCCGACCAGAAGATCGGCAGCTTGGCGCTGATGGACGTCTACGGGAGGGTGGCGCACCTGCTGCTGGACATGGCGGAGACCGTAGACGGCCAAAAGGTGGTCACCCGGAAGATCGCCAAGCAGGATATCGCCAAGATGATCGGCGCTTCGCGCGAGATGGTCAGCCGGGTGATGAAGGACCTCCAATCCGGAGGCTACATCGACGTGCGCCCCGGCTCGATCTTCCTGCACGAGTCCATACTGACCATCGACTGAGGGGGCAGTCGGGGTTGTTCGATACCACTTGAAGCGGAACCAGGCACCCCTTCCCAGCAAAGTCGCCGCGCTGCTGCGCGAATCTCGCCTGTTCGTCCTCGTCGCGGCGGCCCTGTATCTGTCGCTCGTCCTCGGTACCTTCAACCGCTCGGACCCCGGCTGGTCGCACAGCCTCGCCGCTGGCGAGATCCGCAACCTCGGCGGCCGGGTTGGGGCGTGGGTGGCGGACGCGCTCCTCTACCTTTTCGGTGTGTCCGCCTGGTGGTGGGTGGTGCTCCTGGCGCTCGCCGCGGCGTGGACGCTCAAGCGCCTCGACAGCGCGCCGGCAAGCGACCGGCGCTCCACGTTCATCGCGATAGCCGGTTTCTGCGTCCTACTGACCGCGTCGAGCGGGGTCGAGGCGCTGCGGCTGCATTCCCTGAAAGTCACCCTGCCTCTCGCACCCGGAGGGATGATCGGCGACGCGGTCGCGCGATTGCTGCAGTCGGGATTCGGCTTCACCGGCGCTACCCTGATATTGGTCGCGCTTTTCGTGAGCACCCTTTCGCTGTTCACCGGTGTTTCCTGGCTCACCGTCATGGAGAAGGTGGGGGCGGGGCTGGAGCACGCCTGCCTGTGGGCCGCTCAGAAGTGGGGGAGCTGGCAGGACCGCAAGGCCGGAGCGGTCGCCGCGGAACGGCGGGAAGCCGTTGTGGAAGAAAAGCGCGAGTTGCTGATCGAAGAGCACGAGCCGATCCGCATCGAGACGTCAGTGGTCCAGATACCGAAGTCCCCCAGGGTGCAAAAGGAACGGCAGGAGCCGCTGTTCCGCGACCTGCCCGATACGCCGCTGCCCCCGCTCAAGCTGCTCGACGAGGCGAGCGGCGACGTCGAGGTCCTGTCGACCGAGACGCTCGAGTACACCTCCAGGCTGATCGAGAAGAAGCTCGGTGACTTCGGCGTTCAGGTCAGGGTGCTCGCCGCCTACCCGGGGCCGGTGATCACGCGCTACGAAGTCGAGCCCGCCATCGGCGTCAAGGGCAGCCAGATCGTCAATCTGGTGAAGGATCTCGCGCGAGCCCTTTCGGTCTTCAGCATCCGCGTGGTCGAGACCATCCCCGGCAAGTCTTGTATGGGCCCGGATATCCCCAACCCGCATCGCCAGATCGTCAGGCTCTCCGAGATCGTCAGCTCACGGGCTTACCACGACATGCGCTCGCCGCTGACACTCGCGCTAGGCAAGGACATCGCGGGCAACCCGGTCGTCGCCGACCTGACGAGGATGCCGCACCTCCTCGTCGCCGGCACCACCGGCTCGGGAAAGTCGGTTGCGCTCAACGCAATGATCCTGTCGGTGCTGTACAAGGCGGAGCCTCGCGAGGTCAGGCTCATCATGGTGGACCCGAAGATGCTCGAACTCTCCACGTACCAGGGGATTCCCCACCTGCTCGCACCGGTGGTCACCGACATGCGGCAAGCGGCGAACGCGCTCTCCTGGTGCATGGGCGAGGTCGAGCGGCGCTACCGGCTGATGACCTGGGTCGCGGTCCGTAACCTGTCTGGTTACAACCACAAGATCGCCGAGGCCGAGAAGGCGGGAAGCCCGCTCAAGGACCCGGAGACGCTCGATCTGCCCGAGCCCCGGAACCTGGAGAGGCTGCCGCACATCATGGTCATCATCGACGAGCTCGCCGATCTGATGATGGTCTCCGGAAAGAAAGTCGAGGAGCTGATCGCGCGCCTCGCGCAGAAGGCGCGGGCCGCGGGTGTGCACATGATCCTCGCGACGCAGCGTCCCTCGGTCGACGTCATCACCGGCCTGATTAAGGCAAATGTTCCCACCCGCATCGCCTTCCAGGTATCGAGCAAAGTCGATTCGCGCACCATACTGGATCAGCAGGGAGCCGAGTCGCTGATCGGGCAGGGCGACATGCTCTATCTTCCCCCCGGCGCCGGCATGTCGCAGCGGGTGCACGGCGCCTACGTCGCCGACCACGAGGTGCACAAGGTAGTGGAGTATCTCAAGTCCCTCGGGCACCCCGAATACGTCGACAGCGTGCTCGACGACGATGAGGTCGAGGTGCCAGGGGATCCGGCTGCGGGGCGCGACGGGGAATCCGACCCCCTCTACGATCAGGCGGTCGAGATGGTGCTGCGCACGCGGCGCGCGTCGATCTCGCTGGTGCAGCGTCATCTGCGCATCGGCTACAACCGTGCTGCGCGCCTCATCGAGCAGATGGAGCAAGCGGGCCTCGTTTCGGCGATGCAGACGAACGGGAACCGCGAGGTCCTCGTACCCGCGAAAATGGAATAGCTGCGGCATGGGTTTGCGTGTGGCCTTGCTGGCGGCGTTCCTGTCCGCGTTCCTCGCTCCTCCGCCCGCTTTCGCGTCGAGCCTGGACCGCTTCTCCGAATTCATCTCCGGCACGACCACGGCGCGGGGTGAGTTCGAGCAGCAGATCTTCGATGCCAATCGGAAGCTGATACAGGAATCGCGCGGCGTGCTCGCATTCTCGCGTCCTGGCAAGTTCCGCTGGAGCTACTCGAAGCCTTACCCCCAGCTCATCGTCGGCGACGGAAGCAAGGTCTGGATCTACGACGAGGATCTGAAGCAGGTCACGGTCAAGAAGCTCGGTCAGGCCCTGGGCTCGACCCCTGCGGCGCTGCTCGCGGGCAACAACGAAGCGATGCGTTCGTTCGTCCTTGCCGACAAGGGCACCAAGGACGGCCTCGAATGGCTCGAAGCCCTACCGCGCGACAAGGACGGAAACTTCGAAAGAATTCGCATGGGGTTCAGCGCTTCGGGCCTGCAGACGATGGAGCTCGTCGACAGCTTCGGGCAGACGACGCTCCTGAGGTTCAAGTCGCTGGAGCGCAATCCGCGGCTGGATCCGAGCCTGTTCCGCTTCTCGCCCCCCAAGGGTGCCGACGTCATCGGCGACGTCAACTGACGCTGCACCCGGGCTGCGAATGACCGACCTGTTTCCCGCGCGCGCCCCCGCGCCTCCGCTCGCCGAAGCGTTGCGCCCGAGATCGCTCGCCGACGTGGTCGGGCAGCAGCACCTGCTCGGCCCAGGCAAGCCCCTGCGGCTCGCATTCGAGGCCGGCAAGCCGCACTCGATGATCCTGTGGGGTCCGCCCGGGGTCGGCAAGACCACGCTCGCCCGCCTGATGGCGGACGCCTTCGAGGCCGAGTTCATCGCGCTTTCCGCGGTGTTCGCGGGAGTGAAGGACATCAAGGAGGCCGTGCAACGCGCGCAGGAGGCGCTGGCCGCCTCCGGCCGACGCACTATCCTCTTCGTGGACGAGGTGCACCGCTTCAACAAGGCTCAGCAAGACGCTTTCCTGCCGTTCGTCGAGCAGGGACTGCTGACTTTCATCGGAGCCACGACCGAAAACCCCTCCTTCGAGGTGATCGGCGCGCTGCTGTCGCGCGTTGCGGTGTATGTGCTGTACAGCCTTTCCCCGGAAGAGCTCGGCGACCTGTTCGAGCGCGCCGCGGCGCGCGCGCTCGGCGGCCTCACGTTCGATGCACAGGCGCGCGAGCGGGTTATCGGGCTTGCCGACGGCGACGCGAGGCGGCTGCTGAACCTGCTGGAGATCCTTCAGACCGCCGCGGCGAGCTCCGGTGTCGCGCGGATCGACGGTGATTTCGCGCAGAACGCGGTGGCGCGCAACCTGCGCCGCTTCGACAAGGGTGGAGACGCGTTCTACGACCAGATATCGGCGCTCCACAAGTCGGTGCGCGGCTCGGACCCCGACGCGTCCCTGTACTGGATGGTGCGCATGCTGGACGGTGGGGCCGATCCCCTCTACGTCGGCCGCCGCCTCGTCAGGATGGCTGTCGAGGACGTCGGGCTCGCCGACCCCAGAGCGCTGCGCGTTGCGCTCGACGCGTGCGAGACCTACGAGCGGCTCGGGAGCCCCGAAGGCGAGCTCGCGCTCGCCGAGGCCGTCATCTACCTCGCCTGCGCCGCGAAATCGAACGCGGTATACGCCGCGTATAATCGCGCGCGCGGCTTCGTTTCCGGCGACGACTCGCGTCCGGTGCCGGCCCACCTGCGAAATGCCCCGACGAAGCTCATGAAGGAGCTGGGCTTCGGCAAGGACTATCGCTATGCGCACGACGAGCCGGAAGCCTACGCGGCAGGGGAGGACTATTTTCCCGAAGGCATGCCCCCGGTGAGATGGTACGAGCCGACCGAGCGCGGACTGGAAGCCAGGATCGCGGAGAAGCTGGCACACTTGCGCAGCCTGGACGGCGCCGCAAAAAGCAGGAAATAGGGAGCCCATGCTCGACCCGCAGCTGCTCCGCAGCGACATAGACTCGGTCGCCCGCCGTCTTTCCGCGCGCTCGTTCTCGCTCGATGTCGCCGGGTTCCGGGCGATCGAGGACGAGCGCAGGAGCGTCCAGACGCGCACACAGGACCTGCAGGCTGCGCGCAACCAGTTCGCCAAACGCATCGGCCAGGCCAAGGCGAAAGGCGAGGACGTCGCGGAGCTGATGGCGGAATCCGGACGAGCCAATGCCGAGCTCGTCGACCTCGAGAAGCGCCTCGAAGTAGTCCAGCAGAGGCTCCAGGAATTCATGTTGGGGGTGCCGAACGTTCCCGACGCCTCGGTGCCGCAGGGCAAGGCGTCGGAAGACAACGTCGAAGTCCGCAAGCTCGGCGTGCCGCGTGCGTTCGACTTCGCGCCGAGGGATCACGTCGACGTCGGCACTGGACTGAAGCTGCTCGACCTCGACGCGGCCACCAAGATCGCGGGGGCGCGCTTCGCGCTCATGAAGGGGTCGCTCGCGCGTCTGCACCGCGCGATCGCACAGTTGATGCTCGATGTGCACACGCAGGAGCACGGCTACACGGAGGTCTATGCGCCCTATCTTGTCAACGCCGACAGCATGCGCGGCACGGGACAGCTGCCAAAGTTCGAGGCCGACCTGTTCGCCGTCCCGCGCGGAGAGGAGGGGAAGTTCTACCTCATCCCCACAGCGGAAGTGCCGCTCACCAATATCGTGCGCGACGAGATCGTGCCCTTCGAATCGCTGCCCTTGAAATTCGTGTGCCACTCGCCGTGCTTCCGCAGCGAGGCGGGCTCGTACGGAAAGGACACGCGCGGCATGATCCGCAACCACCAGTTCGACAAGGTGGAGCTTGTGCAGGTCGTGCGTCCAGAGGATTCCTACGGCGTGCTCGAACAACTCACCGGGCACGCCGAGCAGATTCTCAAGCGGCTCGAGCTGCCGTACCGCGTGGTGACCCTGTGCACGGGCGACATGGGTTTCGCGGCGGCGAAGACCTACGATATCGAGGTCTGGCTGCCTGGCCAGAACGCCTACCGCGAGGTCTCCTCGTGCAGCAATTTCGAGGCGTTCCAAGCGCGCCGCATGCGGGCGCGATATCGAAACGAGAAGGGCAAGCCGGAACTGGTCCATACGCTGAACGGATCGGGGCTGGCGGTCGGACGCACGCTCATCGCCGTGATGGAGAATTACCAGCGCAAGGACGGCGGCATCGAGGTACCGGCCGCGCTGAGGCCGTACATGGGTGGGCTCGAGGCGCTCGGCCCTCCGCGCTGAACGCGCTGGTAAAATGCCGCACCCTGGAGAGGTGACGGAGCGGTTGAACGTGCCGGTCTCGAAAACCGGAATACGCGCAAGCGTATCGTGGGTTCGAATCCCACCCTCTCCGCCAGTACCCTAGGCGTTCGAATGCAGTCGAACGCCGACAAAGAACAGAATCAAGCAGTTAGAAAATTCCGCGTCCGCGTTCGCCCGCGTTCGTCGTACCTTGCCACTGGGCCACTGACTAGGCCAGCGGCTTGGCAGAGCAACCGGGATTCGAACTCAAAAGGAAGCGGACATGGCACACCATTGCCTCACCCAAGCGCGCGTAGCTCAACTGATACGCGAGCGCACCCAAGGCCGTCACGCCGACGGCGGGAACCTCTATCTACGCATACGCGGCGCCGCCGCACCTTCGTGGGTTTTCCTTTACCAGCTGCGCGGCGAGCGCTCCCAGCGCGAAATGACGCTGGGGGCTGTCCATAGCATTACTCTCAGCCGTGCGCGCGAGCTTGCCGCGAGAGCGCGGGACGAGCGCGCTACCGGTAGTGATCCACTCCGCAAGCGCGAAGCCAAGCGGCAAGCCGAGCAGGCCGCGCGTACAGCTGCAAAGAGCGAAGCCGAGCGCGAACAGCGCACGCTAGCGCGCGAGGCGCGGCGGCTACAGGAATTACTTGCGCCCACATTCCGCAACTACAAGCACGCTCAGCAGTGGATCAATTCCCTTGAGCAGCACGTGCCCCCGGCCGTGTGGAACAAGTCCATCGCGGACGTGACGGCGGCCGAGCTTCTGGAATTCCTGCAACCGCTCTACGTTGCGCTCCCCGAAACAGCGCGCCGCGTGCGGATGCGGCTGGATAACGTCTTTGATGACGCCATGATGCGCGGTCTTTGCGCCGGGAACCCTGCCGCGGCGATCAAGAAAACGCTCACAAAGTTCAGCGCCAAGCGCAAGAAAGGGAGCTTCGCCGCGCTCCCGTATCCACGGCTGCCGGTGTTCATGAAGGACCTTGGCGCCATGCCGGGGGCCGCCCCGCGGGCGCTTGAGTTTGGCGTCCTGACGGCTGCGCGCACCGGTGAAATCCTCGGCATGCAATGGCCCGAAGTGGACCTGCGTGACGGCATTTGGACGATACCTGGCGAGCGCATGAAGGGCGGTGAGCCGCACGTCGTGTACCTCTCCGCGCGGGCGGCGGACATTCTCGAACGCGTGCGCGGGCTGGATCAGCGCTATGTATTCCCGAGCGCGGCGCGGCCCGGCAATCCGCTGAGCAACATGGCATTGCTGATGACGCTGCGCAGGCTCGCCGCGGCGAGCGAAACCACGGTGCATGGGCTTTGCCGCGTCACGTTCTCCACATGGGCGAATGAACGCGGTTTCCGGCCCGATGTCATCGAAGCGTGCCTTGCGCACAAGGAACGTGACCGGGTGCGCGCTGCATACAACCGCGCCAAGTTCGATGCCGAGCGCAAGCAGCTAATGAATGATTGGGGCTTATTCGTGAGCGGGGCGAGGCAGGCAAGCGTTTCGAATCTGAGGGAAGTGCGCGCAGCGCAGGGATAGGAGCAAACCCAATCTAATAACGTCCCTGACGATTGGATTCGTAATCCGCGACCAATTTTCTGATGTCCTTTACGAATTCATCGAAATTGCGGGCTTCCTGCGGCGCCTCACCACGGTGAATTTGGACGAAGGTAGTACGAGAAAACCTTGCGACATACGCCCACATTCCACGGGGACTCCTAGCAAGGAGCCACCAAAGCTCCGGCTCGCCGAAATCAAAGAAAATTGGTGCATCGCTCTCTACCCACTCACTTACTAGTCTGGACTCCGCGATGAAAACTTGTCGTGTTGGTGAATCTCGCCCACCAACCGATATGCCATCTCGCCAGGCCCTCGCCAATTGCGCCCCATCTCTCTTTAGTCTGGTGCCATTCACCACCCAAACCAACTTCTTGTAAAAGGCATCGCGGGATCGACGCTCATCGGGTTTGATGCGCGAGTGTTGGAACTCGATTATCCAATCTTGATCGGTCTTTACATCCGCGATGTGCTTCTCACCGTTTTCGGCGTAGTGAACAACCTCTTGCCAGTCGCGGGGGAACAGTTCTTTCCAAGCGCGGTGCCAGTCAGTCTCGTTCTCCCACCAAGGGTCACAGAACCGCTTTCCTTGGTGAGCCCAGTGCCGCATCCTTACTTCGCCACACTTTGCGGTCATCGGGGTACCGCAGCCCGGACACTTGCCTGAAAGCTGGGGCTGAGCCTCTTGGCGTTCCCCATTGGCGAGAGCGAATTTCACGTTCGAAACTCCATCGGCGCACCACCGGTAGAGGCACGCGAGGGCCACTGTAGCACCGAGAAAATAAGGCTGTTGACTGCTTGGGTCAGCGCTTGGCATTCTTGGGACGCTTGCGCTCGCAGGAGAAGCCGACGTGACAGGAACCGACCGCGCAGAATACTTGGACCACGATTGCCTGAGCGCGCCGCAGCTGCGCCGACTGCTCGGGGGGAAGGGTGAGGGGCGGATGCTTTCCGAGCACGGCTTGCAGGCTCTAGTGCGGGACGGCGTGATTCCGCGCCCGTTTTTGCTCGGTAAGTTCCGTCGCTGGCGCTGGGGCACGGTGAAAGCTGCGATTGCCAAGCTTGAGCACGAGGCGGAAGCGTGAACAAGCAAGAGAAGGGTGCATACGCCACGGCGCTGCGCTCGGCCGCACGGCGCGCGAAGATCGCGCGCGTTGTTTATGTTCTCACTGACCGCAACCGCGGGAAGCAATGGAAAAGCATTTGCATCGAAGCGGCACAGCTTTGCGGCGCACGCTTTACGGCCGTCGCAAAGATGCGCGAGGCCGTCTATGCCTTCTCGCTGGCGCAGCGGCTGATCGCCAGCTCATCCTTCCGCGAGGCCCCGTTGGTTCCGGCAGACTTCGATCTGGACCGCTACATCAAGGAAGGCGACGAAACTGCGGCCCTTGCCAGCGGCATGACGCCGGAGGCCGCTGCCCGTGGCGCGTTGTTGCTGCACGCGGTGCCAGGAATGCGCCGCGGCCGTCCGCGCCGTTGGTGAAGCAGCCGGAAAATGCGAAGTAGCAGTTGGCGGTGGGAAGCAACTCGAAAGGCGGACGCGAGTATCCCCGGTTCGAGTGGGAGCGCGCGCTCCGCCGAACCGTGCACCCAAAAATGCCGATGGCGCGCAGCCTTCTGTACGCGCTCGCCACTTTTGCTTCAAGGGATGCGGTCGCCCAAGTGAGCAACGCGAAGCTCGCGGTGGCGTCCGGGCGCTCCGTCCGAGCGGTGAAGAAGCATCTTCACGAGGCGGTGAAGCATGGCTGGATCCACGTCCAAAAAAGCGCTGGCATCACCGCCAACACCTACCGTCTGAACATTCCGCCGACCGCCGCCGATGGTGCACCCGGTGCATCAGTGCACGCGGTGCATGGTGCACCCGGTTCCACTAGCGGTGCACGCGGTGCACCGGGTGATGCACTCGGTGCACCGCTAGCGGGGCAGGGCGTGCACCCATTCACTGGCACTAAGACCCTTCAAGTTTTTCAGGGGGATAAGTCGAGCAAGGGTGACGTGCGCGACGTTGTGGGACAGCCGACAACGGAGCGCGGCCGCGGCGACCTGAGCGCGTCGGAACAGCGCAGCCTGATCGAGCTGGAAAGACAGCAAAACGATGAGGCTAGCGCGGCCGAGGGACGCGCGCGGATAGAGCAATGGGCCAAAGACTTGCATATAGAAAGGGAGGTCAATGAAAGCGACGGCGAGTTCACGCGCCGAGTGCTACGGGCGAAGCAACAAACGCAATGATTGGCAACTTCGAAGGAATGGCCGTCCTATCGCGCCACGATGGCCACCAAGCCACGAACGATGCAGACAACTGGAGGTTCTATGTCCCCCAAGGTAATGAAGCTCCTCAACCCGAGCACCGGTCTCATGGAGTGCCGCAGCTGTGGCTCTCGTCATCACGCTACCTTGACGCCAGGTGGGCGGTTAGCCCGTGGCAGCTGGCAATGCGTTCACGGCTGCAAGGAACCCGAGGATTACCACGTGAAGCGCGAGCACAACGTGACCACCGAGTGCGGCATCCCGGTTGGAAAGCTGAGGCTGTCTGACGCGGATATCGACCGGAATGTCAGGGAGCATGGAACCAAGCGGTAGGGGGGAAGTAGCGAAGAAAAGGCGTGCGGTTCCCAGCCGTCGCCGGACTCGCGTTGCATCGTGTCTAGGGATTCTGCCTACCGGGGTGCACCGCATGCACCATGGAGCCACCCCAGCGCCGACCAGCTTGGCAATCAGGCCATACCGGGGCCGATCCACCCATGATCCCCGAAACCACGCTAGCACCACCCCCCGGTAGGCGGGCGACCTTGGAACTGATGGCGCTGGTGGAAGCCCACGCGCCGCGCGAGCCGGGCGCATTCTGGAGATACACGGCCGCCGCGGTCATGCGGCACGCGCCGCGCGAATTGGACCAACGGCAAGGTTACTTTGCCGACTTGCGCATCATGCTGAGGGTGCTTTACGCCACCCGGTGCGAAATGCCCGACGACGCGGCGGTGACGCGCCAGATTGACGACGCGCTGGCGCTTAGCGAAGTGCTGAGCACGCTCCCGCCCTACGAGCTTTAGCAGTCAGGAAATTAGATCGTTGACGCGGCCCCGGCCCGCGCTCACGATTTCCTCACTCCGATTCCCCGTCGCAAGGCGGTTCACTCGGCACGTGCCAGCGCGAGGCGGTGGTTGATCCACCGTAACCGCGCGACGCGGGGGCGGCAGACTTCAGTGTGTCCGCTGAGGCAGAGAACGGACGTACACCGCATCCTGGCGCGCGCGCGTGGGATGGGCGATGACGGTCTGCTCACCATCTTGCTCGCCAGCAGGCACGTGCGCGCCCACTGGCGAGCCTTTTTGAAAAGGGACTCTGCCATGCCATTGGCTGATCAACTTAGAAATCTGGAGAAAGACCGCGACGCGCTGCTTGATTCCATCGAAGCTTTGGTGGTCAAGGCTGAAACGGAAGAAAGAGGGTTCACTGACGAGGAAACGAAAAAGCACCGGGGGCTGAAATTGCAGCTCGAAGCGATAGGGGGAAGGCACGAGGCCGTTTGGAATGCGCTGGAGTTGCAAAAACAGCGCGCGGTGCGACAGGGGGGCACGCACCCGATGGATGGACTCCTTGGACTGTCAGAGCACGCTTCGGTGCGCGACGCACTTGTCCGTAGCGGACTCTATGGCGCAATTCAGCGGTCGGGGAATCTCACCGGGCGGGGCACGCTTCATATCGATGCGCGGACGCTTCTCACTGGCACGACGGCGCCAGGCTTGGTGCCAAAGCATGACGACCTTGGCGCGGTACAGGCACAATTCGGTAGTGTTCCGCTGCTGGGCACGGTCGCTTTCGCTGTGCCGATCAACGGGGGGATCATCACCTATTCGCGGATCAAGATTTCAAGCGGCGCTGCCGCAAAGCAATCCCCCGAAGGGGCCGCAAAGCCCCGAGTGGTGCTAGCCGGTGATCCCATCGCTTCCCCGATTGCGACGTATGCGGCGTTTGAGAAAATCAGCACCCAAGCCTTGAGCGACGTTGGCCAAGTCTTGGCCGTGATCGAAGCGATGCTTCGCGGCGCGGTGCTCGATTCGATCTCGGGGGATATCTACGACCTGGCGACAACGGTCGGCAATAGCACGCCGTTTGTACCCACGGCCGGTGACGTGGCCCAAGACTCCATCATTAAGGCAGCTGCGGCGATTGCCGCAACCGGTGCGCCACGCGTGGCGGTCGCCGTGAATCCCAGCGATTTCGCCGACATGGCCACGGCGAAAGCGCAGGGCGGTGGCAATTATCTCGGCGTGTCGCCGATGATGGCCATGCCCGCCCTTGTTCAGTCCGCTGCGATTCCAGCTGGGAAGCTGCTCGCGAGCGCGAGCGACGGAAGCGGCCTGTGCTTTGCGCTCCGGTCTGAGCTGGACGTAGCCATCGGCCTTGACGCGGACGACTTCACGCGGAACTTGCGAACTGCGCTCGCTGAGGCGCGTGGCTTGCCGTTTGTTCGCGCCCCAGCGCGTGTGTTGGCTGGCGATCTGACAGCTGGGGCAGGCGTCACGCGGTCGCGGTAGGCTCTTTCTTCAACTACGACGTCCGCCAGCCCAGTACCCGCCCGGCCCCCGCTCACTGTTCCGGCGGGCGGCCGGGCGGTCTATCACGTTCGCATCGGTAATTCGACCGATGTATATATACATCGGTCGATTACCGATGCAAGCAGCTGGAAGATGTTGTCTGCGCAAACGATTAATGAGCTAGGTGGCTAAGGAACACAAAGTATGTGATGTATATATACATCACATACAAATGGTCACGAAGGAATTATAAACTACTTTAATTCAACGTCTTAACAGCGCAAAGACACCAGTCGTTGATGCAGTCTGGTGAAGTATATATACTTCACCAGACTGCGATGACATCTGCCACCACCGCCCCTAACCGCGCTCGCATACAGATCGCGAAGCCGGACATTCTGAAATTCTTCGACCAGCAGCCTCAAAAAATCTTCAGGCTTGGTGATCTAGATCGAATTCTCTCCAAGCAACGGTCGTTCTGGCGCTTGGCACAAAGTACCCGAAGCCGAGCATTTGTAACTTTCCTGATGGAGAACGCGAGGCTGAGGCGCCTTGATTTTCCGTTCCCTTATCGCAAAGAGCGTCGGTATGTGTGGGGAGATACCCACCTTTTAGAAGTTCTTTTGACCCTGAAGAAAGACTCCTACTTCACGCACTACACCGCCGTACGTATTCACGGTTTGACGGAACAGGTGCCGAAGACCATCTACTTGAACCACGAGCAGGGGCCGCACAACCCAGATCGCGAAAGTCTCACTCAATCATCCATTGACCTGGCGTTTAGGAGCAAACCGCGGGTGTCGCAGAACATCGTCGATTTTGACGATAAACGCGTTTGCCTGCTAAACGGCATGTACACAAATCAGCTCGGCGTTATCAATCAGGAAGCCACGTACGACACTAGCGAGAAGGCGAGAGTGCGTGTCACCAATATCGAGCGCACATTAATCGACATAACTGTTCGCCCCGTATATGCGGGCGGTGTGCAGGAGGTACTGAAAGCGTACGAGTTGGCGAAGGAGACCGGGGTTTCCGTAAACCGTCTCGCCGCTACCCTGCAACAGTTGGGCTACGTCTACCCGTACCATCAAGCCATCGGGTTTTATTTAGAACGCGCTGGATATAAGAAGTCTGATCTCTCACTGCTTGAGCGCTTCCCAATGAAGTTTGACTTTTTCCTCACTCATCAGATGAAGGAGCGCGATTACGTCAAGCGCTGGCACTTACACGTTCCAAAGAGCTTTTAGGTTGTCGATCTCTCCAAGCACGAAATCAAAGTAGAAATCAAATTCCTTAACTTCAATACCGGGCTTTACAGTTGTTTTGACTGCGGGATAGTTTGCCCGATGAAACTCGCGATACTTGTGGACGTGACCTAGCAAGCGCAGGGGCACCTTTTTCGCGTCAAACATGTTCCGCAAGAGAATTCGATTCTCTTCGCTGGCGACATCAATCTTGCGCGCGGTAATGAGCGTGTGAATATCGAGGAAATCCCTGGCGCGTGCCGCGCCCGCACGTTCGCGTTTCACTATTTCGCTGTATTCGGGCATCTGCTGACAGATCGCGCGCACCTTCTCACAAACGATCATTTCCGGCGAATAGACGAATACGCGAAATCCGTCTAGGAAGTCTTCCGTTTTGCCTTCAACGTACTCGTGTCTGCTAATGTCAATAAAAAACCTTGATTTTTGCCCGAGCATGATGGCGTGGCGCTGCATCGCGGACAAGTCACCACGGTGCCGATCAAACAGTTCAGCGTCTAGCAGTTTGAACTCTACAATGTATCCACCCCAAAAAGCCTCAAGCTCGGCGCTTACCTTCTCGGGTCGCGGCATTAACTTGACATCGAATACTTCGTAGCCTTCGGGACGAAACGTGGACTGCAGAGTGCGCTCGATGCGCCCGCGGAATTGTGGTAACCCTTCGGGTAGATCGTGAGCAATCGAAAAATCAACGTCCACTGAAGCCCGCGTCCCGAGCTTGTGGATGATGTCTATGGCGTTCCCACCTTTGAGTACGAGAAGTTCTTCCAGAGCCGGGTCAGAAAACATCGCGACGATGACGAGCTTCTTTATGGCCTCTAGGTCCAGCACTCGCTTGTTGTCCGCCATGTTATTCAACCTGCGCAGGGGATCGCGTAGTCTGCCAAAAAATGTGTCCCCGGACAAAACTCGGGGATACGAGCCTCGCCAAAAAGGGGTTGATCGAATGCAGCGGCTACATGGACGTGACGGGCAAGTCGGAGGAATACGTCTGCATCACGCCACAGGGATTGGAAGCACTCAAAGCCGCCAAGGGAGTGAACTAGCCGCGGTGGACGTTGCCTAGGCCACTGCCTAGGCCAGCACCAGTGCGTTGCGCTGAGGTCCGCGCAGGATGCGGGGATTGACAGACACCCTCTCCGCCAAGGATACGTCTCAAGACATCCCGATAAGTTCCGAGACAATCACGTAAGCCCCTGTCAGCAGGGGCTTTCTCGTTTCCGGACGGATCATTGCCGTCCTTTGACATCCGGACCGCGCTGGCGATCGTTGCCCCCTGCTTGACACGCAAGGCGAGACTTGCCTATCATTCAGGCAAGTAATTTCTTGCGTATAGCACATGGCAGAGCGCCACGACACCGACGTGCTGTTCAAGGCCCTGGCCGATCCCAGCCGGCGCAAGCTGCTGGACCTGCTGCATGCGCACGACGGCCGCACACTCAACGAGCTGTGCGAACACCTGGACATGACGCGGCAGGGCGTGACGCAGCACCTGGATGTACTGGAGGCGGCGAACCTGGTCGCCAGCGTGCGGCGCGGCCGCGAAAAGTTGCACTTCCTCAATCCGGTGCCGCTGCAGGAGATTTACGAGCGCTGGATTGCCAAGTTCGAAAAGCCGCGCCTGAAGGCGCTTGACGATCTGAAACGACGACTGGAGAAAGCCAATGGCTAGATCAACCTTTGTCTATGTGACCTATATCCGCACCACCCCGGAGAAGCTGTGGTCGGCGCTGACCGACGACGTGCAGTTCATGAAGCAGTACTGGTTCGGCACTCACTGCGAAAGCCAGTGGACGCCGGGATCCTCGTGGAAGCATAGCTCCGGCGACGGTCAGATCCTCGACGCCGGCGAGATCGTCGAGGCCGAGCCGCCACGGCGCCTACTGATCCGCTGGCAAAACCAGCACAAGCCCGAGCTCAAGGCCGAAGGCGAGTCGCAATGCACGATTGAACTTGAACCCAGTGGAACGGCGGTCAAGCTCTCCATCACCCACACGATCGAGCGCGAACCCTCGCAGTTCATCGCGGCCGTGTCCGGCGGCTGGCCGAAGGTGATCTCCAACCTGAAGTCCCTGCTGGAGACAGGCTCCACCGTTCTCCAGGACCCGTACCCGACGGGTCATCAGCGGTAGACGCCTACGGCCAGCCGCGCCACGCGCCGTGTAGGGATTACCTTGTCAGTATTTCTCTGACTCGCGCCCGAAAGCCCGGTTGTCGAGTATGTGACTTTTTTGGCGAAACCCGGTCATTTTTCCTCCCTTAGCGAGCGCTCGCCAATTCCCGATTGCGCCCTAGGCGTCCTTGAATTCGTTGAGGAAACGGTGTCGGTGGGCGGCCCCATATCTGCACTCCATTGCCTATTGACCGGATTGGCACGCTCGGTGCGTAGGACGACGCGGGCGAGTCGCTTCTATGACGGGAACATCCGCAATTTCCCGTCAATTGGAGCGATTCGAACATAAGCATCCGCTTATCGGCATGTCGCTGATAGGCAAGAGGAACTATTGCACACTTAACGCGGTCTGCTGCTATTGCAAGAGTAGGCTGTATTGCCTACGATCAGAGCCTTGCTCTGAATAACAAGCCCGCTCGAACTTGCTGGTTCGGGCGCGCAAGCAGGACGCTGGTCGCGCAGGAGTTGGGTGTGGTTGGGAGGGAACGGTGAGCGTTCGGATTTTCGGCCACTATGTGTCGTTGCCGCTGTTGCTGCTGATGCTGGCGGAGGCAGCGATCCATACGGGCGCGGTCTACCTGGCCGTAGCTCTGCGGTTCCTCGGCTCCGACTTCCAGCTGAACATCGAGGGCGCCCCCGCGTTGCTATTGCCGCGCGCGCTCCTCTACGGCGCGGTCATGCTGGGCATCATGACGGCGTTCGGCCTGTACGGCTCCGCGATGCACAAGAAGGATCGCGAATATCACGCGCGTTTCCTCGCGAGCTTCCCTGCGGGCGCAATCGCCATGGCGATCGTCTTCTACGCGGTGCCGCAGATGGTCCTCGGCCGAGGCTTGATGGCCCTCAGCCTGCTGTTTTCCTTCATTCTGACCGCGGTTGCGCGCGAAGTGTTCTTCCACGCCGTCGGGCACGAGGCGTTGAAGCGCCGCGTGCTGGTGCTGGGAAGCGGCTCTCGCGCGGCAGGCGTGGAAGCGCTGCTGGAAAAGCTCGGCCCGGGCGCGGGGTTCCACCTGGTCGGCTTTGTCCAGTGCGGGGACGGTCACCCGAGCCTCGACAAGGCGCGGCTGCTCGGCGACTGCAGCTCGCTGCGCGCTTTCGTCGAGCAGCACCGCGTCGATGAGATCGTAGTCGGGGTCAGGGACCGGCGCAACGGGCATTTTCCGACGTCCCGGCTGCTCGAGTGCAAGCTCGAGGGTGTCAGCATCGTGGACTTGCCGACCTTTTTTGAGCGCGAGACGGGCTACGTGCAGCTCAACTCGCTGAGTGCGAGCTGGATGATCTTCTCGGAAGGCTTCTCGAGGACGGGCGTGCAGAAGATGCTCAAGCGCGTGTTCGACGTCGGCGTGAGCGTGTTCATGCTGATCGCCACGCTTCCGGTCATGCTCATCGCGGGCCTGGCCATCTGGTATGAGACCGGCCGGCCCATACTCTACCGGCAGAAAAGGGTCGGAGAATCGGGGCGGATCTTCGAGATCCTGAAATTCCGCAGCATGCGCGTCGAGGCCGAGCAGGACGGCATTCCCAGGTGGGCGCGAAAGAACGACGATCGCGTCACGCACGTAGGCAGATTTCTGAGAGTGACGCGCATCGACGAGTTGCCCCAGCTCATCAACGTGCTGCGGGGCGACATGAGCTTCGTCGGACCGCGCCCAGAGCGTCCGCCGTTCGTGAGCGAGCTCAGCCGCAAGGTGCCGTTCTACGCGAGCAGGCATTCGGTGAAGCCGGGGATCACCGGCTGGGCGCAGATCCGCTACCCCTACGGAGCGTCGGTCGACGACGCGGTGCAGAAGCTCCAGTTCGACCTCTACTACGTCAAGAACCATTCCCTGTTTCTCGACCTGGTGATCCTTCTCCAGACAACGCAAGTCGTGTTGTTTGGGCAGGGCGCGCGCTAGTCCGAGCGCGCCGCGATGCGAAGCACGCGCTGATCGCCATGGATAGCGAACCCGGAAAGCTAGTGGGGAACGTGCAGGGGGTGGAGCGGCGAGTTTTCCCAGCGAACCACCCGGTTGCTCTCGAAGTACACGCGCGAGGGTCCGTAGTCCCACACCGTCTCGGTTTCCGTCACGGGCGTCCCCTGGATCGAGCGCACGTCGTCCTTGCTCGAGCCGACGTCGAATTGACCCTCCCGCAGTTGCACGGGCTGGTCGCGGGCGATTCTCAACGGATTGTCGGGATGCTGGCTCCAGGAAATCACCTTCCCCTGCGCGAAGCGGATGGACGACTTCCCGTAACGCCACAGATCACCTTCGGTCCGCGTCGGAATGCCCTGAATAGCGTAGACCTCGCCGAGCGTGGAGCCCGCCGAGATGCCTCCCGGCGGGGCTTGATCACTTGCCGCCGCGGCCGGCTCGGGCGCTTCCTCGACGTGACTGTCCGAATCACCTGCGGCGTGCGGCCGTGCTTCCTCGTCGGAGTAGCGGTACGCAGCGTAGCCCGCCATGAGGATGGACGAGAGCACGATGAGCGCGAGGTGGCGCCGCCCCGGCGGCGCGGGTGTGTCCTGACTCGCGCGCGTCGAAGGTCCGGGCGTCGCGCGCGCTCTTTCCTCGGGTGCGGCGCCGGGGCGAGCGGTCGCCACAGCGTCATCGCGGCTCCGCTGAGGCTCGATGTTCGGCAGCGCGCCGTGATCGCGGTAGTACCGCTCGAGGGCCTTATAGGCAAGAGTAATCTGCTTGCTGTGCTCCTCGGCGAGCTCGCGTTCCGGCGCGTCGGACTGAAAGCGGTCCGGATGCCATTGCCCGATGAGACGCTTGTAGCGGGCGCGCAGCGCCTTCCAGTCGGTATTGTGGGTTATCCGAAGGATGGCGTAGTGCCGGGAATAGTCATCCATGAAGGATTCGACCGAAGAGCGATCCGCGAGCGCGTTTTTTCGAAATTATTGCAAATTCCGCGGAACCCGAAGCGCGATAATACGCGCATGATAACCTGCGCGTCGCGAGGCGAACGATGAACAAGCCCTGTTGGGTCGCTATCCTGGTCGTCGCAACGGCCGTGCTCGGGTGCGAGACGACGAGCGAGATTCCGCTTCCCGCCGACCCGACGAATGTCGACAAAGACTATCGCATCGGAGTGGACGATCGGGTGCAGGTCACGGTGTGGCGCAATCCGGAACTGTCCATCGCCGGTCCGGTGCGCCCCGACGGGAAGATCACCGTGCCGCTGATCGGCGACGTGGAGGCCGGCGGTCGCACTCCCCCCGAGGTCGCGGAAACCATCAAGAAGCAGTTGTCGGTCTACATCCGCGATCCCAATGTCGCAGTGATCATCACCGAGCTGCGCTCGCACGAGTTCCTGTCTCGCGTGCGCGTCACCGGAGCGGTGCGGACCCCGCGTTCGTTTCCCTACCGCCAGGGCATGACCGTGCTGGATGCCGTCCTCGAGGCCGGCGGCGTCAACGATTTTGCGTCGCCAAACCGGACGAAGCTCTATCGCAAGAGGAACGACAAGATCGACGTTTTCGAGATCGAGCTTGGCAACATTCTGAACAAGGGCCAGCTGCAGACTAACCTGCCGCTACGGCCCGGAGACGTGCTAACCGTTCCGGAGCGGCTGTTCTAGCCGCACGGATTCGACAAGGGAGTGCAACATGCAGTTGCTGCCGGAACAGATCGCAAGAGCTCTCGTTAACGAGTCGTTCTATTCGCGCCGCGCGTTCGTCGCGCTATTCGTCATCGTAAACGCCGTGATGCTCCCGGTGGGGTTGCTCTGGCCCAAGGTCTATACCGCCTCGACCAGCATCCTCATCGATGAAAGGACCATCATCCAGCCCCTGATGCAGGGCGCCGCGGTCGCGACCGACGCCCTGGACCGCAGCAAGAACGCCCGCGAGATCATGTTCGGCCGCAAGATCATGGACATCGTCTTGGAATACGGCGGCTGGCTGAAGAACACCCCGAGCGTTGAAGAGCGGGAGTTCATCACCGAGGGAATCAAGAAGCGCACGGTCGTCAGCACCGTCGGCAAGAACATCCTCCGGATCGACTATCGCGACGAGGACCCGGAGCGGGCTTTCCGCGTCACCGAGAAGTTCGCCGAGCTGTTCATGCAGGAGAGCATCATGGCGAAGGCGGCCGAGAGCCGCGCCGCATTCGCTTTTATCGAACAGCAGACCATGGAGTACCAGGAGAAGCTGACGCACGCGGAACAGGAACTCAAGGAATTGCGCTCGTCCAACCTGGATGCGAGCGTGGCGAACGAGGGCGAGGTGACCACGAAGGTGAACGATCTCCGGAACCGGATCGAGTCGACCACTCAGGAGCTGCGCGAATTGGAGGCGAAGGAGACCTCGCTCGAGCGCCAGGTGTCCGGCGAAGCCGAGTCGATCGCCGACATGTTTCGCGAAGGCCAGTTTCGGACGCGGATCGCCGAGCTCGAGTCGCGGCTCGATACGCTGCGGCTGAGCTATCACGACACGCACCCTGACATCATTCAGGTCAAGCAGCAGATCCAGGCACTGAACGAAAACATCACCGCCGAGCGAGGGCGCCGCGAGCAGGCGAGCCGCTCGGGCAAGTCGAACGAGTCGGTGGTGAGCAACCCGGTCTACCAGCAGCTGCGGCGCGAGCAGGCACAGAATCAGGGGCAGATCGACGCGCTCACGGCGCGGCTTGGGGAGCTGCAGCGCCAGTTGCAAAACGAGGTCGGTCGCGGCAAGCGGATCCACAGCGGCGACGCCCGCCTGGCCGAGCTCACGCGCGACTACCAGATCAACCGCGACATCTACCAGGACCTGCTGCGGCGCCGCGAGAACGCGCGCGTTTCGATGAACATGGACCGCGAGCGCCAAGGATTGAGCTTCAAGATTCAGGAGCCGGCGAGCCTGCCGCTCGCGCCGACGGGGCTGCGCTTCTGGCATTTCGTGGTCGCGGGCATGGTCCTCGGCGTGCTGACTCCGCTGGGGTTGCTGGTCGCGAGGCTGCAGTTCGATCCGCGCATCCGCGTCGGAAGCGAGATCACCGCAGTGCCCAAGGGTGTGATCATGACCGTGGTGCCCCACTTGTGGAGTCCGGCCGAGGTGAAGAGCCTCCGGGTGGAGCTCGTCTTTCTTACCCTGGTGGTGCTGACAACCCTAGGCGGGTCGGCGACGCTGTCGGCGTTGCGTTTGATGAAGGTACTGTGAGATGAGCAAAATCGAGAAGGCGCTGAACAAGGCCCGCGAGGGGGGCCTGCAGGTCGTGCCTAGGATCGGGAGTCCGTTGCCCGCAACGGGCACATCGGTGGTCACTCATCGCAGCGCGCAACCCGAAACCATCGCCCGTATGGCCATGAACGAAGTCCGCATGCTCGCCCCTGCGGATCTGGCCGAGCGCGGCATCATCCGGCCCCAGCACGGAGAGGACCCCACAGTCCAAGTGTTCCGCGAGCTGCGAACCAAGATCATCCAGCAAAGCCATGGGCAAAACGCGGTGATTCTCGTCACGTCGGTCAGCCGGGGATGCGGAGCCAGCTTCATCTCCCGGAACCTTGCCGCGGCGTTCGCCTTCGACGTCGGCAAGACCGCGCTTCTGATCGACTGCAATCTCGCCAATCCGAGCGTCCATGAGATGCTGCGCAAGGCCTCGGTGCCCGGATTGACCGACTACCTCGAGAACCCGGCGCTCGACATCGACAAGATCATCCACCCCCTGGGCATCGCCCGGTACAGGCTGATCACCGCGGGAACGCGGCACGAGGCGCCCGAGGAGCTGCTCACGTCGAGCAAGATGAAGCAGATGATGGACGCTGTCCGGAGACGCTACCTCGAGCGTTTCGTCGTGCTTGACGGACCTCCGATGTCCAAGCTGGCCGACATCCGGATCCTGTCTGACCTCGCCGACTACACGCTTGTCATCGCGAAGTACGGGAGGACCACCAATACGCAAATCGCGAACTGCATGGGCGCCATTAGCGAAAAGAAACTTCTGGGCGTCGTCTTCAACGAAGAGCCGCGCATTCCACGGCTACGCTGATCGAATGCCGGGGGGCGTCGGAAACGAAACTCGCGTCACCCAGCCCTGGTCAACGGAACGAACGTCTGCGGGCGCAGCGGCGCCCGGTGCCTGGTGCGCGACGCTGCTGTGCGGGACCTGCTTCTGGGGCACCCCGGCTCTCGCTGCGCAGATGGACTATGGGGTCGGTCTTTTGATGTCGTATGAGACCAATATCAACCGCACCGAGACCAATCCGGTTGCCGATATCACCGAGTCGGTCATGGCCGGGCTCGCGCTTTCCGAGAACACCGGAGACGTCAACGGGAGGATCCTGGCCCAGGTCGAGCGGCGTCACTTCGTTCGCGGCTCGTTCAGCGACGACACGACCGCGTTCATCGACGGGGCGGGGCTCTGGACCATATCGCCGAGGCGCCTGACGTGGCTTCTCGAGGACACCTTCCGCGAGGTACAGCTCGACCTGACCAGCCCGGACATTCCCACCAACCGGGCCAAGTCGAACTCGCTCAATACCGGACCCAATCTCACACTCGCACTCGACAGCACCAATTCGATCCTTGTCGGAGGTCGCTACGGTCGGTTCGACATCCAGCACAGCGTGAGCGACAACCGGCGCTACGGCGTTCTGGTATCGGGGGTCCACGCGCTCTCGCCGCAATCCCGAATTTCCATGAACTACGAAGCGGTGCGCACGCTCTTCGAGCCGGAGGCGACGCCGTTCCCCAAGGTCCTTCGCGAGGATTACTACGGGCGCTACGAAAGCCTGTATGCGGGCAGCGGCGCCGTGATCGACCTCGGTACGAGCCGCATCACGCGTTACGGCGGCGACCCGCTCTTCGGAAACATCGAGCGCCTCTCCCTGATCAAGGCCCTCGGGCCCGACTCAGCGTTCCGCGTGCTGTACGCCGACGAAATCTCGGACACCTTCAGTGACCTCATCCGGGGCATCACCGTGGGGTCGTCGCCGACCGACCCGGGAGTGGTTGTGCTCCGGGGCACGAGCCTGGCCACCTCAGACCTCTACCACAGCAAGCGGGGCGAGGTGGCGTACGGCAGTCAGGGCGCGCGTTTCCAGTACACTCTGCTGGGATTCGGGCGCCGGGTGGATTTCGAAACCCTGGACGAGGACTACGACGAAAGAGGTGGAAGAATCACGCTGAACTGGATTCTGTCCGGTGCAACCCGCTTCGGCCTGTACGCCGACGTCTCGAAGCGCGACTATACAAGCTTTGTGCGGGAAGACCTCGATCGCAACTACGCGGCCAGCGGAGAGATCAGGGTTAACCGAAACATTTCCGTCACGCTGTTTGCCAACCTCGCGGAGCGTGACAGCACGGTGATAGGGCAAAGTTACGTTGACCGAAAGGTGATGCTGGTGCTGGGGTACAGTTCTGGGTCACAATTCGGGATTCAATCGAGGCGGTGACGGGACCATGTACCTAGAGCATTTTGGCCTTTCCGCTCAGCCCTTCCGGCTGACGCCGGACAGCGACTTTCTCTTCATGAGCGAGTCGCACAGCCGTGCCAAGGTCTACATGGATTACACGGTGTGGAACCGCGAGGGCTTCGTCGTCATCACCGGGGAGATCGGCTGCGGCAAGACGACGTTGATACAGAAGCTGCTTTCCGAGCTGAACGAGAGCGTCATCGTCGCCAAGGTGTTCCAGACGCAGCTCGACGAAGTCGAGTTCCTGCAGGCGGTGCTGGTCGAGTTCGGGCTGAACCCGTTCAACGCGAAGAAGGTCGAGCTGCTCGACATGCTCAACACCTTCCTCGTCGATCAGTTCCTCCAGGGCAAGCAGATCGTGCTGGTCGTGGACGACTCGCACAACCTGAACCTGAAGGTGCTGGAGGAAATACGCATGTTCGCGAGCCTGGAGACTCGCAAGGAGAAGATCCTCCACGTGATCCTGGTCGGTCAGCCGCAGCTGAACGAGATGCTCGACCATCCGGACATGCAGCAGCTAATGCAGCGCGTGAAGCTCCGCTACCACATCCGCGCCCTGAACGAGCCGGAGGTCAGCGAATACGTCCGTCATCGGCTCAGCATTGCCGGAGCGGCGAAGGCGCTGTTCACGCCGCAGGCGCTACCGCTCATCTATCGCTACGCGGGAGGCATTCCGCGCCTGATCAACACGCTGTGCGATACCGCGCTCACCTGCGCCTATGCCGACAACCTGAAGGAGATCACGCCGCAGGTCCTCGAGACAGCCGCCAGGGAGCTGCAATGGCCGCCTTACGCGGAGCGGGTGGAGAAGAATCGCCTCAAGGTCAGGCCGATTTCCGCCGAGGGTGGGGTGCAGGGCATTCTTCGCGAGCAGGCGCAGACGCTCGCGACGATCGCCGCTCAGCTCAGCAAGCTCGAAGAGCGCACCCCCGCGCTGGAATCGATCGAGAAGAGCTTGGCGGCGATCGAGATGCACCTCAGGAACTTGGCCCAGACTCACAAGGTGCAAGCGCCTGCAGACCAGATTGTCGTCAGCCGGCAACAAAGATCCGGATAGCAGATTTCGCCGGTACCACCGGCGCAGAGGTGGTAGTATTGCTGCCCTTCCTGGGAGGGAAGTGTGCGGAAGTTCCGCCCAGTCAAAGTGTCGAGTTGTGACATCGGCGTGAAAGCTGGTTCAATTGGAGATCAGCACACCGGGTTAAGACATGGCACAAATTCACACCTCGAGCGAAGCGTGGCGCAACGGTCTGGGTCGGGTTTTTTCGACCGCGCTCGTGCTGCTTGCATTCGCCGGGCTGCTGAGCGCCTGCAGTCAGTCGGAACCCGTCGCACCGAGAAAGGCCGACAGCACGACGCCCCCGCCTGGACCCACCCCGCCGCCTTCGCCTACGCCGCCGCCGGTTCCTACGCCTCCGCCGACGGCTGACACGACTCCGCCGAGCGCACCGGGTTCGCTGGTCGCGGGGACTGACGGTCCCTTCGGCATCACCGTGTCCTGGCAGACGTCGAGCGACAACGTCGCGGTGACGGGCTACAAAGTCGAGCGCTGCACGGGCGTCGCCTGCACCAGCTTCGCTCAAGTCGCCACGCCGACCGGAACCAATTTTTCCGACAGCGGACTGAATTCGTCGACGAGCTACATCTACCGCGTTCGAGCGACCGACGCCGCCGGAAACCTGAGCGGCTACTCGAATTCGGCGAACGCGACGACGGCGAGCGCGCCGCCCCCGCCCGTCGTCACCTTGCCGGGCTGGGTCCCGATTTCGGTGGGGGTCTGGACAGAGATACTGAATACGTCGGTAAGAAGCGTCGACCCTGCGGCGACCCCGGCAGGGAACACCGGGCCGCGCTCGAAGATCGATACTTGGACCTCGATAGTCGTCGACACGCGCACATCGAAGGTCTATGCGGTCGCCGGCGGCGGCCACCAGGACTATGCGGGCAACGAGGTCGACATGCTCGATCTCGAGACCGCCACCCCGGGGTGGACCGAGCTGCTTGCGCCCACCTCCTCGGGGCAGGTGTCCAATTGCAATTCGTACTACTCGGACGGCAGGCCCGCGTCGCGTCACTCCTACTACGGCGTCACGCTCAACGAGTTCAACGACCGCTTCATGCTGTTCGGCGGCGTGATCTGGTGCACGGCCGGCGGCTTCGACAACCCGGTGTCGTCGTACAACATCGCCGCCAATGCCTACAGCCCGTCGGGAACACACGCCGGTCTTCCCTCCGCCTACAACAGGATCGCGGCGTACGCGCTCAATCCCCTCACGGGCGACGTGTATGCCGCGGCGAACTTCAACTACGGCCGCTGGACGCGCGCCTCGGGTGCGAACGGCACCTTCGTCGTCCTCAATCCGAGCGGCAACGGCCCGAAGGGGGATTCGGCCGGGTCGGCGATGGATACGACCCGGGGCCGCATTCTGTTCCTGGGAGGAGACAACACTAACCCCGATCGCCACCTGTATACGATCTCGAGCAATTCGTTCAGCAGCGTCACACTCTCCGGAGCGTCGGGCGACGTTTCCGCGGTGAGCAACATGCTCAACGCGGCCTTGCTTTATGTCGACGCCCTCGACGCTTTCCTGGTGAAGCTCGACGGCGCGGGCGGCACGGTCTACCGGATCGACGCCGGAAGTTTCGCGGTCAGCCAGCTCATCACGACGGGCGGCTCGTCGATCCCGCCCACGGTAAGTGGGGTGTACAACAAGTTCCGCTATGTGCCCAGGCTGCGGGGAGTCATCTACACCCCGACCGGGAACGGCAACGCCTGGTTCCTGCGGATTGTTCCCTAGGCGGGAGCATCTCACCATGCACAGCGTGCATGACGCGAAGCGCCGCGCCTTCCTCCAGGCGCTCACGACGACTACGGCAGCGCTGGTAGTCGGCGCGTGCGGCGACGCGGTGACGACCACGTCTAGCACCGGCTCGGGCGGCGGCGGAGGTGGCGGCGGCGGTGGCGGCGGTGGGGGCGGAGGTGGCGGCACCACCAACCAGCCCCCGGTCTGGACGACGATGCCGACGATTTCCTTCACTCAAGGGGTTGCGGCGAACTTCTCGGTCGCGGGATTCGTCAGCGATCCCAACAACGATCCGCTCACCTTGTCGGTGACCGCAGGCGCGCTTCCCACCGGGGTCACTTTTGATGCGGCCGGCAAGCGCTTCGTCTACGACGGTGTGGGTAGCATAGACTCTGGGGGCGGTGTGGTACTGACGGCGGACGACGGGAAGCCCTAGTGAAGACCACCTCGAACGCGTTCACGGTACAGATCGTCGCGGCGCCGCCGCCGCTGACCGCATCGTACCAGCTTACCTCCGCCGTCGGCGGGACGAGTCTGCCGTATTCCATCGGTTACGCGTTTCCGAAGGGAGCGTTCACGAGCGGCACCACGCTCACGGTCGACCAGGGCACGGCGCAGATAATGGTGAAGCGCAGCTGGAACGACGGCTCAATCAAACACGTGGTGGTGTCCGGCCACGTCACCATCCCCTCCGCCGGCGGCTCGCAGGCGATACAGATCTCCGCGGGCGCACCTTCCGGGGGGACCGTGCTCACGAGTACCGACATCCAGAACGCCGCGCCGACCGCGTCGATTCAATGCGGCAGCATCGGGACGGTCACGCTGGCGAGCCAGCTTGCGTCGCCGTTCAGGACCTGGATCAGCGGTCCGGAAATGGTCGAGTGCCACTATCGCTCGCCGGTCGGCGCCGATGCGACCCTCGTCGCGTGGTTCCACGTGAGGCTGTACAAGAGCGGCCGGATTTGGGTGCGGGCGTTCTGCGAGAACGGCTACGTCACCAACAGCCAGGGCACGAACATCAACAAGACCTACGCCGCGACGGCGGTGATCGGCTCGGCGACCGCGTTCAGCAACGCGTCCTTCACCCAGTTCGGGCACACGCGCTGGGACGCCGAGGGATGGATCGGCGGCGACCCGCAGATCACGCCCAAGCACAACGTCGCGCAGCTCATCTCGACCAAGCTGGTTCCGAACTACTGGAAGCGCAACCCGAGCAGCGGCAGGCTGAGCGGCCTCTCCCAGACTTACACGCCGAACTCGAACTTGAGTTGGACCCAGACCATGGGAGACACGGGTTTTCAGAATCAGATCGGCTTGCTGCCGCTTTGGGACGCGCTGTATTGCACGACCACGGACCCGCGTGCGTTCAGGGCCGTGGTCGCCCAGACACGCGCGCTCAACAGCTACGGCATCGTGTGGCGTGAGCCCGCCGACAAACTGCCGACCCGCCCGTCGGTGCGCACGGACTGGGCCATGGCAGGACAGAACCAGGGTGGTTCCGCCAGCATGGACACGGGCACCCTGAGCTGGGAGCCCGCCCACCACGGCAGCGGCGGCTACCTGGCGTACCTCATTACGGGTGACTACTACTTCCTCGAGACGATGCAGCACCAGGCCTCGACGGTCTATCTCATCCAGAACACTTCGTACGGCTCCGGCACGTCGCGATCGATCCTCGGGCAGTCGCGAGCCCTGGCGTGGGGCCTGCGCACCATCGGCCAGTTCGCCGCGATCGGTCCCCTGGGCGGCGCGACCGATGCAGGAACGATCAGTGTGACCAACGACTACATCGCGCTGTTCGGCAACAACATGGATCATTGGAGATCGCAGCTTCCAGACCAGAAGCCCGGCCAGAACCCCTTGGGCATTCTGTATTGCCACGAACTCGAGGCCAACGACTACGGCCCGGGCGTGATGGCGCCCTGGCAGCAGCACTTCGTCATCCAGAGCACTGGGCACCTGAGCGATATCGAGCCGCTCGCCGACATGACGAACCACAACCTGGTGCGCGACTACTACTACAGCTGGCCCGCCGGTATTCTCGGAACCAGCGGCTCGGCGAACTACTGCTACACCTTCGCGAGCGAATACAACATCCGGATCGCCAGCGGTTCGACCGGTGACATGACCCAGGTGTTTACGACTTGGGGGGCCGTGTTCCAGGCGAGCACCACCTTAGCGAACGGGAGCTGCCCGGCTGGCACCGCGCTCGGCGGCGGTGGCAGCGGCGATCCGACGGTTTCGTCCACGGGCTACTACGGCAATCTCATGCCGGCGATCGCCCACGCGGTCGATCACGGCGGCGGGCCCGGTAGCGGCAGCCCGGCTGCCCTCGCCTGGGCGCGCTTCAGCGGCGCGTCGAACTTCAGCGTGCTCGCGAGCAGCGGTTTCGACGACACCCCGATCTGGGGAATCGTGCCCAGGGGAACGCTGGGCACCTAGGACGAGCGTTGCCGGTCGGGGCGGACGGCCGGGTCAGTTAAGGAGATTCTTCGGTGCGTACCATTCGTATTGCGGGTTGCGTGGTGGCAGTCGCGCTTTCCCTTCTGCTCGGGGCCTGCGGCAGCGACAGCGTGACCACGAACACCCCGAGCTCAGGCGGGGGCGGTGGCGGCGGCGGAGGGGGGGGGCGGCCCCCCGCCCGACACGACCGCGCCGACGGTCGCGATCACTTCGCCGAGCGCTTCCGGAACCTTTTCCACTACCGGCTCGAGCGTGGCGTTGAGCGGCACCGCAAGCGACAACGTTGGCGTCACGAAGGTGACGTGGAGCAATGCGGCAAACGGCACCAGCGGCATCGCGAGCGGCACGAGCAGCTGGAGCATCGCGAGCATCGCGCTCGCGGCGGGCACGAACCAGATCACGGTGACCGCGAAGGATGCGGCCACGAACGCAAGCGGCGCCACGCTCACCGTGACCTCGACTCCCGGTGGCCCGGCCGACACGACCGCGCCGACGGTCGCGATCACTTCGCCGAGCGCCTCCGGCACCTTTTCCACCACGGGCACCAGCGTGGCACTGAGCGGCACCGCAAGCGATAACGTCGGCGTCACGAGTGTGACGTGGAGCAACGCGGCAAACGGCACCAGCGGCAGCGCGAGCGGCACGAGCAGTTGGAGCATCGCGAGCATCGCGCTCGCGGCGGGAGCGAACCAGATCACAGTGACCGCGAAGGACGCGGCCACGAACGCAGGCGGCGCCACGCTCACCGTGACCTCGACTCCCGGTGGCCCCGTTAGTCTGTCGGGAGCCGTGGACAGCTCGCTCATCAACCGCAGCGTCACCACCAACACGGTCTACATCTACAGCGGCAGCGGAGTGGTGCCCACGGGAGCCACGGTACCTTTCGCCACGGCGCCGGCGAATCAGAACTCCGGCGCCTGCACCTTCAGCTACCAAGTCGTGACTTTGCCCGACGGTCCCTATACCGTCGCGGTCAGCAGCAACGGGACGACCTTCCGCGGCGCGGCGAACGTGACGGTCGCGGGCGCGACCACCCACAACTTCCCGGCGGGCTTCGTGAGACAGGTCGGGCCGACGCGCGTCGTCAAGCTCCCAAGCATCGCTATTGGCGCCGCATCGGCGGGAGACGTCATCGAGATCGACGCCGGCACCTATCCGGACGACAACGCGATCATCGGCAAGAGCAATCTGACCTTGCGCGGTGTCGGCGGCCGCGCGCACCTGGTCTCCACGCAGAACATCAGCAACGGCAAGGGCATCTGGGTGAACGACGCACAGAACACCACCGTCGAGAACATCGAGTTTTCGGGGGCCACCGTGTCGGTCGCCGATGGCGAAAACGGTGCGGGAATCCGAAACGAGGGCGATGGCTTCGTGGTGTGCAACAGCTACTTCCACGATAACCAGAACGGCATTCTCGGCGGCGTCGGGACCGTGCTGATCGAATACTCAGAGTTCGACCACAACGGGCAATGCCCCCCGACCAACGACTGTTCGCACAACATTTACATCGACGGCGGCACGGTGTTTACGATGCGCTACAGCTACTCGCACCGCGCGCATGAAGGGCACACGGTCAAGAGTCGCGCAATGGAAAACCATATTCTTTACAACCGCATCATGGACGAGGACGGTGACGCGAGCTATGAGATCGATTTGCCGAATGGTGGCCGGTCTTTCATCATTGGGAACTTGATCCAGCAGGGACCAAACACCGGTAACTCGACAATCATCAATTACGGGGAGGAAGGGATCCGCGCCGATGGTCGAGCGAATGAGATTTACATCGTGAACAACACGGTCGTGAACGACAAAGGCTCAGGGGCATTCGTTTCGCTGAGTGGGGGTCCGACCGCGCGCCTGATCAACAACATCTTCGTCGGCAGCACCGGCGGGTTGCCGGCAGCTAGCGGTACGGTCACGCTCACTTCGAACAGGACGGGCACCACGGCCTCGGCGGGCCTGGTGAACGCCGCGGCATTCGATTACCACCTCACCTCAGGATCGCCGGCGCGTGACACGGGCACCGACCCGGGCAGCGCGGCCGCGACCAGCCTCGTACCCACGAGCCAGTACGTGGATCCCGCGAACAGGCAGGATCGCGCGGTCGTCAACAGCGCGATCGACCAGGGAGCCTACGAATTCCAGTAGGGGGAGCAGATCCCCCGGCTCTCAGCCGAGGTTGCGCGCGATGTGCGGGCCGATCAGGTTGGCGAGTGCAAGCGGCATGCGCTGCCACGCCTTGATCGCCAGCTGGTACTTCGGATTGAGCGGGTTCACCTCGGGCACGCTCGGCGCCTTCACCAGCCGGTACTCGTAGTGCAGGTCCTGCGGCTCGAAGCCCCAGTTCTTCTTGAAATCGAATGAGCCGGTGCCCTTCTTGCTGCGGCCGAAGTCGAACACCTTCAGTCCGCGCTCGCTGGCGCGCCGCGTCAGTTCCCAGTACATGAAGTCGTTTCCCGCCACGTCGCGCGCCTTGTCCATGCCCCCCGCGTAATACGGCAGCACTTCGTCGCGAAAATAGAAGGACATGACGCTCGTGACCAGCTCGCGCTCGAGGGTGATGGTCTGCACCTCGCAGTCGCGCGCGAAGACCTCCATGAGGATCTGGAAGTAGCGCTTGGAGAAGACCGGCGTGCCCAGGCGGTGGACGCTGTGCGCGTAGGCGGCGAAGAAGCGCTCGACGTCCCCGTCGATCTCGCTCTTCAGCCCGGCCTTGATCCCCTTGCGCACCATGGCGCGCTGCTTGCGCGGGATGGCGTTCATGTTCTTCTCGACATCGGGGTCGATGGCCCTGCGGAAGGTGACGTAGAGATCGCTGTGCGCCCACTCGGCGTGGCGCGCTCCGATCGAGCGGTACTCGAGGTGGCCGACACCCAGCTTCTCGGCGAGCGCCACGGCCGCGTCGTCGAGCGCCTGCCGCGCGCGTTCGGTCGTCGCCGCCACGCCGCCGTAGACGCAAAAGGGCAGCGAGATGAGCGAGTGCCCGAACAGGAAGCTCTTAACCTCGGCGAGGGGGAGGACGCCCTCGATACGCCCGTCGGCCTCGGCGTAGAGAAAGGTCGCGCGGTGCCCGAATGCCCGCTCGATGACGGTTTTCCACCCTGCGCGATGGAAGAACGTGGCCTCAGGGCAGGCCGATACGAATTCGTCCCAGCGGGAGGAATCGACGGGCTGAAGCTCCTTGACGTGCAACTCCGAAGCTCCCACGTGTGGCTATCGCAACGTCGGAGCGCGCGAGCAAACGCGACGACAAATCCGCAACATTTCAGGCCGGTATGCCACAATTCCTCCCGGGGACATCTTACCAGATGACTGCTTTTTCCTGAGGTGAACGAGACTGCCGCGCCGCTGGTGGCTCACGTGATCTACCGCTTCGACGTGGGCGGGCTCGAGAACGGGTTGGTGAATCTTCTGAATCGAATGCCCGCGCGGCGCTTCCGCCACGCAATCGTCTGCCTCACCGACCATTCCGATTTCCGCGACCGGCTGAAGCGCGACGACGTCGAGGTGTTCACGCTGCACAAGCCGCCGGGCAACAGCCCGCGGACGCTGTTCAGGCTGTGGCGGCTCTTCAGGCGCCTGCGTCCGGACATCGTCCACACGCGCAACGTGGCGGCCCTGGACGCGACTGTGCCGGCTGCGCTCGCCGGAGTTCCGGTGCGCATCCACGGCGAGCATGGTCGCGACGTCGACGACCTGGACGGCACCAACCCGAGGCGCCAGCTCGTGCGACGCCTGTATCGGCCCTTCATCCACCAATACGTCACCGTCTCCCGAGACTTGGCACAGTACTTGCAAGACAAAATCCTCGTCCCGCCCTCGCGAATCCAGCAGATCATGAACGGAGTCGATGCGTCCCTGTTCCGCCCCGTCGGGGAGCATCGCGATCCGGTGCCGCACCCCGGATTCTCCGGCCCCGAGCACTTCGTGATCGGCACCGTGGGGCGGATGCAGGAGGTCAAGGACCAGGTGACCCTCGCGCGTGCCTTCGTTCGGCTCGTGCAGATCATGCCAGGGGCGGAGCAGCGCCTGCGGCTGGTCATGATAGGGGAGGGACCCTTGCGCGAGCGCGTGCGGGCGCTGCTCGCCGAGGCGGGCCTGGAACGGCAAGCCTGGCTTCCGGGGAAGCGTGACGACGTCGCCCGTATAATGCGCAGCTTCGACTTGTTCGTGCTGCCTTCGCTCGCAGAGGGCATCTCCAACACGATTCTCGAAGCGATGGCCACGGGCCTTCCGGTGCTCGCCACCGCCGTGGGTGGCAACCGCGAGCTGGTGCGCGAGGGACAGACCGGGACGCTTGTGCCGCGGGCCGACCCGGAGAGCATGGCGCTAGCTCTGCGCGCCTATGCGGAGAGCTCAGAGCTGTGCAGGAACCAGGGCAAGGAAGCGCGGCGCACGATCGAGAACGAATTCGGCATGGAAGCGATGGTAAACGGGTACATAAAGATCTACGACACCTGGCTCGCGAAGAACGCGCGCCGCAAGGGGAGCTGAACACAGTGTGCGGCATCTCGGGCATCTTCGACGGCAGGGGCAAGCGCGCGATTGACCGCGCTCTGGTCGAGCGAATGAACTCGTCGCTCCACCATCGCGGGCCTGACGCGGGCGGAGTGCACCTCGAGCCCGGCGTCGCTCTCGCGCACCGCCGGCTCTCGATCATCGACCTCTCGACGGGACAGCAGCCGCTCTACAACGAGGACGGCAGCGTTGGCGTGGTGTTCAACGGCGAGATCTACAATTTCCAGGAGCTGGTGAAGGAGCTCGCGGACGCCGGCCACAGCTTTCGCACTCGCTCCGACACCGAGGTCATCGTGCATGGCTGGGAGCAGTGGGGCGCTTCCTGCGTCACGCGCTTCCGCGGCATGTTCGCCTTCGCGCTGTGGGACCGCAACCGCGAGACGCTGTTTCTCGCTCGCGACCGCCTCGGCGTGAAGCCTCTCTATTACTCGCAACTCCCCGACGGCCAGTGGATCTTCGGCTCCGAGCTCAAGGCCCTGCTGGTTCATCCGGGGGTGCAGAGGGTGATCGATCCGGTCGCCGTCGAAGAGTACTTCGGCTACGGCTATGTGCCGGACCCGCGCACCATCTTCAAGGGCGTGCTCAAGCTCCCGCCGGCATGCACGCTGACCTTGAAGCGCGGCGCGCCCGCCGCGACGCCGGTCGAATACTGGGACGCGCCGTTCAAGGTCGGTCCGGCTCCGAGCGAGGACGATGCTCGCGAAGAGCTGATCGAGAGGCTGCGCGAGTCGGTGAAGCTGCGCCTCATATCGGAGGTTCCGCTCGGCGCTTTCCTCTCGGGTGGCGTCGATTCCAGCGGCGTGGTGGCGATGATGTCGGGCCTGTCCGACGACCCGGTCGTGACCTGCTCGATCTCCTTCGGCGATCCGGCGTACAACGAGTCCGCCTACGCCCGCACCGTCGCGGACCGCTACCGCACGCAGCATCACGTGGAGCAGGTCGACCCGGACGACTTCAGCCTCGTCGATCGTCTCGCGTCCCTGTACGACGAACCCTACGCCGACAGCTCGGCTATCCCGACCTACCGCGTGTGCGAGCTCGCCAGGAAAACCGTGACCGTCGCCCTCTCGGGCGACGGCGGCGACGAGAACTTCGGCGGGTACCGCCGCTACCGCTGGCACCTGAACGAGGAGCGAGTGCGCTCGCTGCTGCCCCTCGGGCTGCGCCGGCCGGCGTTCGGCCTCGCGGGCTGGCTCTATCCGAAGGCCGACTGGGCGCCGCGGGTGCTGCGCGCCAAGTCGACGCTCGAAGCGCTGGCGCGCGATTCGGTCGAAGCCTACTTCCACAGCGTCTCGCAGCTGCACGACGGCATGCGCCGCAGGCTGTTCAGTGAACGCTTTCGCAGCGAGCTGCAGGGCTACACCGCCGTGGAAGTCCTGAAAGGTCATGCCAAGCGCGCTCCCTCGGACCATCCGCTGTCGCTCATCCAGTACCTGGATCTCAAGACCTATCTTGTCGGCGACATCAACACCAAGGTCGATCGCGCCAGCATGGCGCATTCGCTCGAAGTGCGCGAGCCCCTGATGGATCATCCGCTGGTGGAGTGGCTGTCGAACCTGCCGCCCGAATTCAAGTTGCGCGACGGCGAGGGCAAGCTGCTCCTGAAGAAGGCGCTCGAGCCGTACCTGCCGGCCGAGATCCTGTACCGACCGAAGATGGGGTTCGCCGTGCCGCTCGCGAAATGGTTCCGAGGCCCGCTGCGCGAGCCGGTGAGAAAGGCCGTGCTCGGGCCGGTGCTCGCGGAAACCGGCTGGTTCAACGAGGCGTACCTGCGCCGGCTGGTGGACGACCACCAATCGGGCGTGCGCGATTACAGCACGCCCTTGTGGGCCCTGCTGATGTTCGAGTCTTTCCTGCGCAACGTGATGGGTGCGCAGACCGCGACCGGCGCGCGGGCGACGGCCGTCGCAGGATGAAGATCCTCACCTTCAGCACCCTCTACCCGCACGCCGCGCGCCCGAGCCATGGAATCTTCGTCGAGACGCGGCTTCGCCATTTGCTGGCGAGCGGCAGGGTGGAATCCAAGGTGGTGGCCCCGGTGCCCTGGTTTCCGTCGAGCAACGCGCGCTTCGGCGAGTACGCAATGCACGCGCGCGCACCCCGGCAGGAGACGCGCAACGGCATCGAAGTCCTCCATCCGCGCTATCCGTTGCCACCGAAGATCGGCATGACCGTTGCGCCCTTTCTGCTCGCGGCGGCGGTGAAGCCGGTCATCGAGCGCATCCAGCGAAGCTACGCGTTCGATCTGATCGACGCGCACTACTTCTACCCGGACGGCGTCGCCGCGGTCATGCTGGGAAAGCGGCTCCGCAAGCCCGTCGTGATCACTGCGCGCGGCACCGACGTCAACCTGATTCCGCGCCACCGCCTGCCGCGCGCGATGATCCGCTGGGCCGCGCGCCAGGCGGCCGGCATGATCACCGTGGCGCGTGCCCTGAAGGACGATCTCGTGCGGATCGGAGTGGCCGCGGAGCGTATCGAGGTATTGCGCAACGGCGTCGACCTGCAGCTGTTCCGGCCGGTCGAGCGCGACGCGACGCGACGGCGGCTGGGGATCTCGCGAACCACGCTGGTGTCGGTCGGACATCTGATACCGCGCAAGGGGCACGACGTCGTCATCCGGGCGCTGCCGCGGCTCCCGGAAATCGGCCTCATCGTGATCGGCGATGGGCCGGAACGGACGGCTCTGGACGCCCTCGCGCGGGATGCGGGCGTCGGCGACCGGGTGAGGTTCGTCGGGGCGCTGGCGCAGGACGAGCTGCGGAGCTACTACGGAGCGGCCGACGCGCTGGTGCTGGCATCGAGCCGCGAGGGCTGGGCCAACGTGCTGCTCGAATCGATGGCGTGCGGCACGCCCGTGGTCGCCAGCACCGCCGGAGGGTCGCCCGAGGTCGTCGCGGCGCCGGAGGCGGGCGTGCTGATCGCGGAGCGCACTCCCGAGGCGGTCGCCGAGGGCGTGCGACGGCTGCTGTCCCGCGGCGGCCCGGACCGCGCGGCGACGCGGCGCTACGCGGAGAAATTCAGCTGGGAGGAGACCACCCGCGGCCAGCTGCAGCTGTTCGAGCGCGTGCTGTGAAGATTCTCTATCATCATCGAACGCGCTCCAAGGACGGCCAGTTTGTCCATATCGCAGAGCTGATCGGCGCGCTGCGCGGTCTGGGGCACGAAGTGATGGTCGTCGCGCCCGCAGCCATGGAGCACGCCAAGTTCGGCGACGATGCGGGCCTGGTGGCGCTGCTGAAGCGCTACGTACCCCACTTCGCATACGAGTTGATGGAATTTGCGTACGCTATCATCGCGTACATTCGCCTGCGGCGCGCAGTGCTCGCCTTTCGGCCCGATTGCCTGTACGAGCGCTACAGCCTGTTCCTGCCTGCGGGGGTATGGATCAAGAGGACATTCGGTCTGCCCATGCTGCTCGAAGTCAACGGTCCGTTATACGAGGAGCGCGACAAGCACGAGGGGGGCATTTCGCTGCGGCGGCTGGCGCGCTGGTCGCAGCATTACGTCTGGCGGGGCGCCGATTTCGTGCTCCCGGTGACGAGCGTGCTGGCGGACATGGTCCTGGCCACTGGCGTGCCCAAGGAGCGAGTTTGCGTGATACCGAACGGGATCGATCCGGAGCGATTCGGGAATAATGCCTTGTCGACCCAGGCCGCAAAAGCGAAGCTGGGCCTCGGCGATAGGCTGGTGCTCGGGTTTACGGGGTTTGTACGGGAGTGGCATGGCCTGGACCGGGTGGTGGACCTGGTTGCGGAGCGAGCGAGCAAAGACTCCGGGCTGCACCTGCTGATCGTGGGAGATGGCCCAGCGCGGGAGACCTTGCAGGCGAGGGCAAGAGAGCGTGGGATCGTGGATCGCGTTACCGTAACCGGAGTGGTCGACCGGGACCGTGTGCCCGGCTACGTCGCGGCGTTCGACGTCGCGCTGCAACCCGCGGTCGTCCCCTATGCGTCGCCCCTGAAGCTGTTCGAGTATCTCGCCATGGGCCGGGCGATCGTCGCGCCCGCCACGCCAAACATAACCGAGGTGCTCACCGACGGTGAGAACGCAGTGCTGTTCGATCCGGACCGTACCGACGGAATGCCGCGCGCGATAGAAAGGGTTCTCGGCGACGGCGAGCTGCGCCGGCGGATCGCCGACGGGGCGCGCGGCACGATAGCGCGCCGCAAGCTCACCTGGAGCGGCAACGCGCAGCGCGTGACCGATCTTTTCGGGCGCCTGCTCGGCTCGGCGTCCGGCGCGATGGCTCCACGAGGAGCCGAACGGCCATGAGAGACGTCATCCTCGCCGCGCTGGTATTCGGAGCGGTCCCGTTCATCCTCTGGCGACCGGCGATCGGAATCTTCCTGTGGGTGTGGATCAGCGTGATGAGCCCCCACCGCATGGCGTGGGGCTTCGCCTACGATTTTCCGTTCGCTCAGACCATCGCGATCGCGACCCTGGTCGGGATGCTGTTCTCGAGGGACATCAAGCGGCCTCCGGTGACGCCGGTGACGGTGGTGCTGCTGCTGATGGTCCTGTGGATGAACGTCAGCACGTTCTTTGCGATAGACATCATCGAGGCCCAGCCCATGTGGGAGCGGGTGATGAAGATCCAGCTGATGATATTCGTCTCGCTCTTCATCCTGCAGAGCAAGCGGCACGTGCAGGTGCTGATGTGGATCGTGGCGTTGTCGGTGGCGTTTTTCGGCGTCAAGGGCGGGTTCTTCACCCTGCGCGGGGGTGGCGAGATGCTGGTGTGGGGCCCGGAAGGTTCGTTCATCGCGGACAACAACCACCTTGCGCTCGCGACCATCATGACGATTCCGCTGCTGTTCTACCTCCATCATCAGACGACGAAGCGCTGGGTGCGCCTCGGCCTGCTCGCCGCGATGGTGCTCTGCGGATTCTCGGTGATGGGCTCGTACTCGCGCGGCGGCCTTCTCGCCATCGCGGCCATGGTCGGCTTCCTCTGGACGAAGAGCCGCAGCAGATTCGTCACCGGCTTCGTGTTGGTCCTGCTCATTCCGATCGCGATCGGATTCATGCCGGAGAAGTGGGGCGAGCGCATGCGCTCGATCCAGACCTACGAGCAGGACGCCTCGTCGATGGGACGGATCAACGCCTGGGAGATGGCGATCAACCTCGCGAACGACCGGCCTCTGGTCGGCGGCGGTTTCGAGATCTATACGCCCAAGGTGTTCAGCCGCTACGCCCCCAACCCGGACGACCTCCACGCGGCGCACAGCATCTATTTCCAGATGCTGGGCGAGCACGGCTACGTGGGGCTCGCGCTGTTCCTGCTGCTGTGGTATCTCGTCTGGCGCGATGCCGGCTGGATCATCAGGCACTCGCGAGACAGGACCGATCTGCAGTGGGCGCTCGACCTCGCGCGCATGATCCAGGTGAGCCTGGTCGGCTACGCCGTCGGCGGGGCTTTCCTGAGCCTCGCGTACTACGACGTGCCCTACAACCTGCTCGTCGTGCTGGTGCTGACCCGCCGTCTGGTAGAGAAGGAGCTCGAGCGCGGCGACGAGAAAGCCGAGGTGCCTGCGGGACCGCAGGTCAGCGAGGCGGGAGCGGGCGAGCAGGGCGCCGTCGCGGGAGCACGCTTCGACGCTCAGATGAACGCAGAGAAGCGCCGGGTCACCGAGTAGGAGACGGGCTCAGACCTGCTCCGCCCTCGTCCGGAAGGTGTTGTGAAGCAGCCTGAGGACGAACTTGCCGGGCGTGCGGTCCCAGGGAGTAAACCTCGGCAGTTGAAACGCGTCGCTTCCGGCGTGGGCGACGCCCCACGCAGTGCTCACCGCAGCCTCGAACCCCAGATCCCTGACCATGGCGACATGCTCTGCGCCGTAGTCCTGCCGCGGCTTTCCATTCGGATAGGCGAACAGCGTCACGGGCCTGCCGGTGATCGCCTCGAGGCGGCGCTTGCCTTCGCTGATTTCGTCGCGCGCGCGACTCGGGTCGAGACGCGCGAGTATCGGGTGGGTGACGGTGTGAGCCCCGATCTCCATGCCGCTCGCGTGCAACGAGCGCAGCTGCTCGGTGGTCATCATCAGATCGGAGGGCAGGGGGCGGGGTGTTTGCGCCGCCAGCGCGTCGACGCGCTTCTGCCGCTCGTCCTGCGGCAGATACTTCAGCTCGGAAAGAACCCGCCCGATAGCGTGGCGGCGCGCCTCCGTCGTGGAGACATCGATCGGATCCAGGCCGATGGAGCGCGCGTCCAGGATCTTGCCCGGCTTGCCGCGGATGGTCTCGATGACGCTATCGTTCCACATCCTTCCACCGTCGATGAAGCTGGTCGACACGAAGAACGTCGCGGGAATCCCGCGACCGCGCAGGACGGGCAGGGCCACCGCGGCGTTGTCCGCATACCCATCGTCGAAGGTCACGCAGGCTGAGCGTACCGGCAGGGTTCCGTCACGCAGCCGCGCAGCGGCTACCCGCAGCGGCAGCAGCGTGAACCAGCGCTCGAGAGCGGCGAGCTGACGGTCGAACTCGTCGGCACTAGGGAGATCGGGGAGGAGAGCGTCGGGCTCGGCGACGACGCGGTGGTAGATCAGTATCGAAATGCAGCGCGAAAACGGGCCCATCAACGGGTGACGGGATCGCTCTTGTGCTTGCCCTGCGCCGCGTCGAACTGCGCTACCCGCCGCTGCAGCGGCCTGGTATTGGGCGAGACCGCCAGCCCCTTTTCCGCCCACTCCCGGCCCTTTGCCATGTCGCCCTTGTCCCGGTAGTAGTCGCTCAGCGCCACATACGCTTCCCAGTAGTTGGGCCTGATGCTCAGCGCGCGGTCGATATCGGTCATGCCTTCTCCCACCCGCTCGAGGCGCAGCAGGTTCTCGCCTCTCTTTGTGAGGAACTCGGGAAGGAGGCTGAAATCCGCGGGTGCGCGCTCGATGACGTAGTCGAAATCTGGAATCGACGCGTTCAGAGCATAGTTGCGCTCCTGCTTGGTGCGCGCAATGAGCAGCGCGCGGTTGGTCGACATCAGCGCCCAGCAATAGTGGTGCATGTGGTTGAACGTCGGGCCCATGACCGCCGACCAGCGCGCGACAGTTGCGCGGTCGCTGGCGCCGGGTATGTGATCGCGAAAGAACATCGTGTACTTGCAGTATTCCGGAAGCATGCTCATTTCGCGCGGGTTATCGTAGTTCCGCTCCTGGGCCCGCGCGTGCATGGACACCGAAATCATGAAACAGAGGGCCGCCGGTCCGATCGCCGAACAGACGTGACGTTGAATCGCTGGTGCCATGGTCGCCTCGACAGCAGGTGGGATGGTGCTGGCTGGAAGATTATTTATACCACAAGGCTACGCCGCTGGAACCATTGCTCGAGCATCATCAGCACCCACACCATCGTGCCGTAGTATCCCGCGTGAGCCGCGACGTGCGTGGATGTCAGCTCGTCTATGAACTCGGCGCGCACGATTCCGCGTTTTTTCAGGTCTGCCAGACTGTCCAGTGCAAGCTGTCTAAGGGGGGGGTGGCTCTGCAGCCAGGGGCCGATGGGCAAGCCGAAGCCGTGCTTGGTCTTGGTGATGATCTCGTCGGGCAGGAAGCCGCGCAGCGCTTCCTTGAAGAAGTACCGCAACCGGGTGCCCCGAAGCTTGAGCCGGGGAGGCAGGGTCGCCGAGAACGCCACGACAGGGTCGTCGAGCAGGGGAAATCGCACGGAGAGCCCGGCCAGCTCGCAGGCGCGCGCAACCTTGGGAAGGTCGTTGTCTGCCAGCGTGAACCGCAGGTCGAACGCGAGCATGCGGTTAATCAGCGACTGCGCGTGCGCGCTGTCGTAGGCCTGAGCCTGCAGCTTCCGTGGCCCGGTCTCGTCAACCGAAGCGAGAAACTCCGGGGCGAAAACGTTGGCGGGACCGAGCCGCTCGAGCAGATTGTAGTTTTCGTACCGCGCCGGCATGGGCAGCGACGCGCTGCGGATGTACCGCTGCGCCTTGCCCAGGATCCCGATCTCGGGTGGAAGAAACGCGAGGGGCTCGATCAGCCCCTTGCGCAAGGGCAGCGGCAGGTCGCTGTAGAGCGAATAGAGGTGCTGCTTGGCATAGCGCACGTTGCCTCCGAAGAGCTCGTCGCCGCCGTCTCCGCCGAGCAAGGTGTCGATTCCGTCTTCCCGGGCGAGCTTCGCGCAGAAATAGGTGGGCACGACCGAGGAGTTGCCGAAGGGCTGGTCGTAGACCTCGGCGATTTTCGGGACGGCGGTGACGATGTCCGCCGGGGTGACGTAGTACTCGTGATGCCGCGTGCCGAAATGGCGCGCGGCGATGCGCGCGTAGCCCATCTCGTCGTAGCCCTGCGCCTCGAACCCGATCGAGTAGGTCCGCGCGGGCTTCCCGGTCACCTCGCCGAGCAGACCGGCGACGGTGGAGCTGTCGGTGCCGCCGCTCAGAAAAGTTCCGACTGCGCCGTCCTGCGCGGCCTCGCGCACGCCTTCGCGCAGGCACGCCAGGAACGCCTCCCTCAGCTCGGGCATCGGGCGTTTTTCGTCCTCCACGAAGCGCATTTGCCAGTAGGCGCGGGGCTGCGGCTCACCTCCGCGCCAGGCGAGCAGGGACCCCGGCAGCAGCCGGTGCCGGCGCGCGCGGATGGTCTCCGGCGCCGGCACCATGTGGAAGTAGACGTAGTCGTAGATCGCTTGCCGATTGATGCCGTTCGCGCTCTCTGGGAAGGCGTCGATCGCATCGAGCGTCGACCCGAACACGAGCTTGCCGCCGACGATGCAGTAGCACAGGGGACGAATGCCGATGCGGTCCACCGCCAGCAGCGCCTCGCCGGCCCGGCCGCTCCAGACGGCGACGGCGTGTGCGCCGGTGACGAGGTCGAGCACTCCGCTGCCCCTGCGCGCATAGCCCTCCGCAAAGGCGCGAGCGGTTCCGTCGCGGGCGGCGAGCGCGGCGAGCTCCGCGTCGGCGAAGCGCGCCTTGCCCCACACGGCGACCAGGCCGTCGCCCTCCTGGTACACATCGGCGTCGCCGCCTGCGGCTGCGACGGTCCCACCCGCCGTCGAGGCGCTGCGCACCGTGCTTCCGTCGAAGCGCGTGAGCGTCGCACCCATCGCTGCTGCGGCCTGCGGAGACACGGATCCGCTGCGGTCGGGGTCGAACCAGCCGCAGATCCCGCTCATGCGGCGCTCCTCATACGAGCACCTCAGCCGGGGCGGGGTGGCTGAGGAACGCCGTGGGGCTCGCGGTGAGGCCGTACGCGCCCGACTGGAAGACTGCGATGAGATCGCCGACATCCGCCTGCGCCAGATCCATGCTGTCAGCGAGCAGGTCGAGTGGCGTGCACAGCGGCCCCACCACGCTGGCGATTTCACGCTTCGCGCCGACGACGCGGTTGCCCACGACAACGGGATAGTTCTTGCGGATGACCTGGCCGAAATTTCCGGAGGCCGCCAGGTGATGGTGCAGGCCGCCGTCGGTGATCAGGAACACATGGCCGCGCGAGATCTTGCGATCGATCACGCGGCACACATAGAGACCCGCTTCGCCGACGATGTAGCGGCCGAGCTCCACCACGACCCTCGCTTGCGGCAGGCCTTGCCCCGCACCGGCGAGAATTTTCCGGAGGCTGACGCCAACTTCGGCGATGTCCAGCGGCTGCTCGCCGGGAAAGTAGGGGATGCCGAACCCGCCGCCGATGTTGAGGAGCCGCACCGGCGAAGGCGCGTGGTCGGCGAGCCTGAGCGCGAGCTCGATCGTCTTCTCCTGCGCCTCGCGGATCGCGTCGGCGCGCAGGTTCTGCGACCCGCTGAAGATGTGGAACCCGCGAAAATCCAGGCCGAGCTGCCCGATCCGACGCAGCATCTCCGGCACGCGCTCGGCGTCCACGCCGAATTGCTTCGGGCCGCCACCCATCTTCATCCCCGAGCTCTTGAGCTCAAAATCGGGGTTGACCCGCACCGCCACCGCAGGGCGCAGCCCCCGGTCGCGGCCGATGGCCGCGATGCGCTCCATCTCGCGCTCCGACTCGAGGTTGACGACGATGCCCGCCGCAACCGCCTCGGCCAGGTCGGCGTCGGTCTTGCCGGGACCGGCGAAGCTGACTGTCGCCGCCTGCGCGCCCGCGGCGAGCGCAACGCGCAGCTCGCCGGCGGAGGCCACGTCGAGCCCGTCGACGAGCGGCGCGAGGTGCTGCACCACCGCCGGCATCGGGTTGGCCTTCATCGCGTAGTGCAGGTGCACTTCGGCGGGGATGTGCTTGCGTAGCAGCTCGACACGCCGGGCGATCGCACCGCGGTCGTACGCGTAGAAAGGCGTGCGGCCGACGCGCCTGGCGAGCTCTACCAGCGAGACGCCGCCGACCTGGACGCAGTCGCCGACGACCGGGAACTGCGTCAGGGGCGCGTGAACGGGTCTGGCGCCGCTCATGCCTCGAACAAGCCTTGCATTTCCTGCGCCAGCAGCTTGCGGTCGATCTTCCCGTTCGGGTTGCGCGGCAGGCTGCCCGGGCGCAGGTCCACGCGCGCGGGCACCATGAACGCGGGGAGATGGCTGCGGCAGCGCGCGAGCAGCTCCTCGGGGTCGAGCCGGGCGCCGTCGCGAGCGGTCGCGACCACTACGATCGCCTGTCCGAGGACGGGGTGCGGAACGCCGAGCGCCGCGACTTCTCCGACCAGACCGGTCGCGTACAGCACCTCCTCGACCTCGGTCGGGCTCACGCGGTAGCCCGAGGTCTTGATCATCTCGTCGCGGCGGCTGATGAAATACAAGAACCCTTCCTCGTCCCGGCGCACCGTATCGCCCGACCACACCGCGATCTCGGGCATCACCAGGCCCTTGGGCTGGCCGGGCGCCGGCTTGAAGCGCTCGGCCGTTTTTTCCGGGTCGTTCCAGTAACCGAGCGACACCAGTGCGCCCCGATGCACAAGTTCGCCCGGCTCGCCCGGCGAGCAGGGCGTTCCGTCCTCGCGCACCACCAGCACCTCGGCGTTCGGAATCGCCTTGCCGATCGAGTCGGGCCTGCGGTCGAGCTCGGAAGGGGGCAGGAAGGTGGAGCGGAACGACTCGGTGAGCCCGTACATCAGGAACGCGAGCGTCTTCGGCAGCGCGGCCCGGAGCAGGTCGAGCGTCGCCTTGGGCATGCGGCCGCCGGTGTTGGCGATGTAGCGCAGCGAGTCCTTGGCGGCCTGCGGCCAGTCGAGCTGCGCGAGCTGTATCCACAGCGGCGGCACCGCAGTCAGCCCGGTGATGCGCTCCTTGGCCACAGCGGTGACGATGTCTCGCGGCACCAGGTAGTTGATCAGCGTGACGCTCGCACCGACGTTGAACGCGGTGGTGAGTTGGCTGAAGCCCGCGTCGAAGCTGAGCGGCAGCGCGGACAGGATGCGGTCGTCCTCGCGATTCTCGAGGTACTGCGAAACGCTGCGTGCCCCAGCAACCATGTTGCGGTGGGACAGGACCACGCCCTTGGGCTTGCCGGTGCTGCCGGAGGTGTACAGGATCGCCGCCATGTCGGTATCGATCACCCGGTGCGGCTGCGCCTTGCCCCGGCCCGAAAGCGCCTCGTCCCACGTGACCATGTCCAGCGTCCCGACGCGCTCGGCGGGGGCGCTCCCCGCGACGATCACCGCGCGCAGGTCCGGGCAATCTCCCAGAGCCGGGGCGAGCAGCTTGAGGCGCTCGGGCGAAGTAACGAGAACGCGGACGTTGCAGTCCCGCATGATGTAGGCGACCTGCTCGGGCTTGAGCAGCGGATTGACCGGCACGAACACGCCACCTGCCGCCGCGGCGCCGAACACGGCGATGACGGCCTCGAAGCGCTTCTCCAGATACACCGCCACGCGCTCGGCGCGGCCCAGCTCAAGGCTCAGGAGACCGGACGCGAAATTCCTGATGCGGCCTGCGAGACCCTCGTAGTCGAGGCGCTGCCCCTGGTAGATCAGCGCTTCCCGCCGCGGCGCCCGCTTGGCGCTGCCCAGCGGCAGATCGTGAATCAGCTCGGTCATGCGTTTTCCGGGAGAGGACTCCGATAATAGCTCAGGTCCGCGGTGCAACTAGACGCCGCGCGGCGCCCAGGGTCTGCTTCGTGGCGCGCGTGCCGAAGTGCCATGCCGCTTCGAGGAGGCCGCGCGGGGTCCGCGGATTGAAGGCGACCATGCCCCAGCGCTCGCGGCGGGCCGACATCCAGTCCTTCTTGTAGGCGTCGTCGCCCGTCAGGTAGTCGACCTCGTGCACCTTGTCGATGTCGAGCGCGTGCTGCATCAGATGCGCGGTCAGGATCGATCCGGCCGAGAGCTTGGCGAAGCGCTCGTCGTAGGCGAGCTTGTAGATGGATGCGATCCCAGCGTGGACGACCCAGATCTGCGCGGCGACCGGCTGCTCGTCGACGTACACGATACCCAGACGCAGCCAGCCCTGCGCGGCGCAGGTGCGGCACAGGCCCGAAATGAAATGCGGATACGGCTCCGGGACTTTCCAGCTCACCGCGTAGATCCGCTCGTAGGCCTCGAGCGCTTCCTCGAGGCCGGCTTCGCCCAGGCAGACGACGATTCTCGACTTGAGCTTCTCGAGCTGCTTTCGCTTGCGCGTGACGGTGTTTTTGACCTGCGAAGGCAGGCCTTCGAAATACTGGGCGTAGCTGCGGCCGCCGACTCTGGCGTACCAGTTGCCGAAGCAGAAGTAGGTCTGGACCGCGAGCCCCGCCTTCCTGAGAGCGCCGGCCAGCGCCGAGAATTCGGGAGCGTCGACCGCGAGCGGACGCAGGTCGATGGCGTGCCACGGCCCCCGGTCGCGTGCCACCGCAGCGGCGAGGGATTCGAGCACGCCCTGCACATCCGGCTCGCCCGGGTCGAGCACCGGACCGAACAGCGAGGTGTAATAGTTGGACAGGCCGGTCAGCTTTCCCGATGATCCCGACGAGCGCATCAGGAGAAGCGCGCGGGCAGACCCGTCGTTGGCGTCGACCGCGTAGATGCGCACGTGGTCCCCCGGAGCGAGCACGCTCTGAGCGAGGTTGCGGTACCAGGGCAGGGTATGGAAAAAGCTGGCGGCGCCGGCGCGCGACAGGAGCGGCTCGCAGCGAGCGGGCAGCGCCGCGAGACCCGTGTACACGGTGGTAGCGTACGTGTGCAATATCGACCCTCCCGTCGACCGCGATGCACGATAAATCCCGCGCCGGAGAAACGGCTGGAGCAACGGGCTTGGAGCGATGATTGTAGCATCGCCCCGCGGCGATTCCGCCGGAAGCAGTGAGACTTATTGCACGCCGGCAAGGCTCGCCGCGGTCGCGGCGAGCAGGGCTTTGCACTCGGTGATCTCGAGCGTGGACCAGAAAGCCTCGCCTTCGACCGCAGCGGCACGAACGTCCAGCCCTTTCGCCCGCCACGCATCCATCGCGCGCTGGGACGCGGGGGAGAGCTTCGGGTCCGCGCTTGCGGAGATCTCAAGGCAATGCACGCGCTTCACCACAGGGACGAGCTCGGCGAGGCGCAAGGCGTCGATATCCCCGGCCAGCCGTGGGTGCAGATCGTAGCCCCCGATTTCCTGCGTCCGGCCGCCGCGGAGCGATTCGCGTAGCTCGCGCACGCCGCTTTGGGCCGCGCCGTCCGCGAGCATCTCGGCGGCCAGGCGCAGTCTGAGAAACTGGGTGAGAAGCAGCTCGCCGTTGACGACCGGCTGCCACAGCACGAGCTGCTCGAGCGCGAGGCCGGCGTCCCGGGCGACGTCCGCAGCGAGGGTGGCGCCGAGCCGCAATCCCCACAGGCCGAGGGGACCGTGCGAGCGCGATTTCAGCCATTCGAGGGCGAGTCGCAGGTCCTGCTTCCAGGTCTCCCATCTGGCGTCGACGAAATCCCCGTCGCTGTCGCCGCAACCGAACAGGTCGATCTGGAGCACGGCATACCCGGCGGCCGCGAGCTGGCGCGACTGCAGCGCGGCCATTCTGCGGGCCTTGTTCATCTCTTCGCAGAATGGGTGCGCGTAGACGATGCCGGGGCCGTCGTGCGCGCCGGGATGGTAGACGCAGAAGCGCTGACCGGACAGGGCCGGGAGAAAGAACGCGCTGGACACGTCGGCTTGCCGGAGCGTCTATCCGGAAAGCTTGCGCTCGATGAATTCGGCGAGGCTGCCGAGCGATTCGAAGGTCGATGCGCCGATCTCGTCGTCGGCCACCGCGATGCCGAAATGCTCCTCGAGCGCGGTGATGAGGTTGACCACCGCGATCGAGTCGAGCTCGGGAACGGCGCCGAGCAGCGGCGCGGCGGCGTCCATGTCCTGGATGCGGCCGCCTATCTGCAGCGCGCTGCCCACGACCTTTCTCACATCGTCGAGCACCATCGGATGTCTTTCGGCGGGATCTGTGCCCGCCGGAATATGCATCAGGATATCCGGGATGTCAAAGTACAATGCGCCATGACCGCCGCCGAGAGTGCGCTCAGCTTTGACTGCGCCGGGGAAGCGCTCGTGGGGATCATGAGCGGAGCGGAGCTCGCAGCACGGCGCGGCGTGCTGATCGTCGTGGGCGGGCCGAACTATCGAGCGGGCAGCGGCAGGCAGTTTACGCTGCTGGCGCGGCGCCTCGCCGAGAGCGGCGTCCCGGCGCTGCGCTTCGACTACCGCGGCATGGGCGACAGCGGCGGCGAGGCGCGCACCTTCGAGCGCGTCGGCGAGGACATCCGCAGCGCGATCGACCGGTTGTTCGCTGCCGTACCGGGCCTGGAGGACGTCGTGATCTGGGGTCTTTGCGACGCGGCGTCGGCGGCGCTCATGTATGCGCACGAGGACGCGCGGGTGAAGGGCCTGGTGCTGCTCAACCCGTGGGTGCGGACCGCGCAAGGCCTCGCGCGCGTGCACCTCAAACACTATTACGTTCGACGCCTGTTTCAGGCGAGCTTGTGGCAGAAGCTGGCGCGAGGCGAATTCGATTTTCGCGGCGCGGCGTCGGCGCTGCGCAAGAGCGTCGTCGAGTCGATAGGCAAGCGCGGCGTCTCCGGGTCGTCGGAACCCGAGGCGCCGTTCCTCGAGCGCATGGAAGACGGATTGCGCAGGTTCCGGGGGAAGGTCCTGCTCATCCTGAGCGGCAACGACCTCACCGCGCGGGAGTTCAAGGACTTCGTCGCAGGCTCGGCGCCCTGGCAGCGCTTGCTCGCGCGGGAGGGCGTCACCCGCCACGACCTGCAGGAGGCCAATCACACCTTCGCGCGTCGGGACTGGCGCGACCAGGTGGAGCGCTGGACTTCGGACTGGGTTAGGAGCCTCTAGCGCCCGTCATCGGCACGGTATTGCAGCGCCCCCGCGTCGAGCTTTCCGGAGTCGGGGCGCGGTCTGCCTTGCGCCTTATGGACGTATTCATCGGTGGGGCGGAGCGCGACGCCCTGGGCGCTTCCAGGATCGACGCCGCGGCCGATTGCGGCGGCGCGCGGCTTCAGGCGATAGTCGAAATTCGACAGATCGGCGAAATCGGATTTGCGCGCGTTGACGTTGTTCTTCAGCTCGCCGGGTCCTGTCAGCACCTCGCCGGGTCCGGAGAATACGTTGTTGGCGATCAGCGCGATGTCGGCTGCCTTCACGAAAATGAAGTGGCCGCCGCCGGGACGGTCGTTCACCACCGTGTTGTTGACCATGTAGAACTCGTTCTGCGGGTGCTGCAGTCCCTCGGTGCCGTAGGACACGATCGTGAAGTTCTCGGCCTGCGGCCCCTGCTCGATCAGGTTGCCGACCAGGAACGCGAGGCCTCCGTTCGGGAATTCGACCGAATAGCTCGACCTTCCGTCGTGCTCGTCCATGATGCGGTTGTAGGCGACGGTGTTGCGGAGCGCGCGGCTTTTCACGTCGTGCCCGGTATTGGCATGGTGCACGTAGCTGAAGCGCAGCGTGAACGAGCGCACCTTGCCGATGTAGAGATTGTGGGTCAGGCCGTCGCCGGCGCCGTTACGGGCAAACTCGGAACGTTCCACGACGACGTCGCTCGCGGGGTTGGCACCGGTGAGGATGCCGTTCTCGTTGTCGTGGAAGAAGCAGTCGCGCACCGTCAGGTTGGCGCCCTCGAGTCGGATGCCGGCGCCGTTTTCGTCGGACACTTTTGCGCCGGAGAACTCTATTCCTTCGATGGTGGTGTCGTTGCCCTTGACCACCCAGATGCCCTTGCCCTCGGCCTCGGCCCCGTCGGCGCGCAGGTGGGCGCGTCCGCCGACTCCCCGGATCGTGAGGCGGTGCGCTCGCCAGACGGCGGCGTCCCCCGGGTAGGTTCCTGCCTCGATCTCGACGACGTCGCCGTTGCGGGCGACCTTCGCCGCGGCGCTCGGCGTGGTCAGCTCTTGTTTCGGGCCCACGTGCAGCACTCTCGGCTTCGCCTGCGCGGGGGCCGCCTCCTGCGCGTCGGCGGGATGGTCCAGTGGCGCGCACGAGACCGACAGGGCGAGCGTCAGCAGCGTGATCGATGCACGCGTCACGGTCAGCCCCGAGCCTTTGCCGAAACCGCGCCGGCCGATGCGCCATGCCTCAGCCTGCTGGCGAGCGCGAACAGCATCGTCTTCAGGTGGGCGGGACGCTCGCGCAGCGCCGCGGCGAAGGCGTCGCGGGCGAGCGCATAGCGCCCGTTGCGGTACTGCATGTGGCCGAAGCGGTAGTTGAGCGCCCACAGGCGCATGCGCAGCCCCGCCTCGGGGAGGGCATGCCCATCGGGGCCGACCGCTCCCCACCGCTCCAGCGCGCGGCGGATGACGGCCAATTCCCAGTTGGTATCGGGAAACTTGCGATCGTGCGAGACCTGCATGCGGTACAGCGCGAGCGGCGCGTCGAGCCGGTCGATCTGGGTAAGCTGCGAGGCGCGCAGCCAGTAGTCGTAGTCCTGCCCCCGGCGGAGTTCGGGCTCGAAGCCCCCGACGCGTCCGGTGAGCTCGCGCCGCATCACCACGCTGCTGGTCCAGACCTCGCAGTCAAGCAGCAGCTCGCAGTAGATCCAGCCAGACCACTTCGGGTCGACCGGTGCGGAGTGCGGCGCGGGCGTGCGCTCGACGGGATAGCTGCCGTCCGCGTTCGGGTACAACAGATTCCAGCGGGTGCAGCACATCGCGACATCGCGGCGGGTTTCGAGATGATCGATCTGCAGCCGCAGCTTTCCGGGGAGCCAGAGGTCGTCTGCATCGAGCAGCGCAACGTACTCGCCACCTGCGCGGCGTATCCCCTCGTTGCGTGCGACTGCTGCGCCGGCGTTTCTCTGCCGTATCAGCGTGACCCTGTCGCGGTAACCCTCGACGACCCTGCAGGTGTCGTCGGTGGAGCCGTCGTCGACCACGATGACTTCGAGCGCCGGATAGCTCTGAGCGAAGACGCTGTCGAGCGCCTCCCCGATGAAACGCGCGCAGTTGTAGGCGGGAATGACGACCGAGACCAGCGGGGCACGAGGCGGGGGCGAGCTAGCCATCTCTACCGACGTACGGCCTCCACCATGACTTTCAAAGTTGGCTGCGGAGAATCTTGCCTGTCGCGCTCCTGGGCAGCGTGTCGCGAATCTCGATACGAGCGGGAGTCTTGAAATCTGCGATCCGCTCCCGGCAGTGTGCCATGATTTCCTCGAAATCTGTGCGCCGGTGAGCGCCGAGCTAAGGTAGCATGTCAGCAAAGCGAGCAAGCGCAGATGATGAACATGCAGCCATCGGGCGTCCTGACGGAACGCTTGCATTTTCATATACAATCATAAGCTTACGACGCCGTAGAGGCGCTTCAACGCGGTTGGATATCCGGACCTCCTTCAAGTTCAAACAACGTGTGTTCACAGTTTTCGGCGCTCTGCCGATGAAAACGGGATCACCATGCTGATACGCGCGCGCGCGCCGCTGCGCCTCGGCCTCGCGGGCGGCGGCACGGATCTCTCTCCCTACTGCGAGCAGTTCGGTGGCGCGATCCTCAACGCCACCGTGGATCACTACGCGTACGCGACACTCATGCCGACCAAGGAGTCGCGTGTGCAATTCGTGGCCGAGGATGTGGGTTTCGAGGAAACCGCCGCAGCCGATCCTCACGAGATCGCGCTCGAGGGACGCGCGATACTGCACAGAGCCGTGTACAAGCGGATCACGAAGCAGTTTCTCGGCGGCAAGCCGTTCCCCTGCCGCCTGACCACGTATTGCGAGGCGCCTCCGGGATCGGGTCTCGGCTCGTCTTCGACGATGGTGGTGGCGATGGTGAAGGCCTTCAGCGAGGCGCTGTCCCTGCCTTTGGGGGATTACGACATGGCGAGGCTCGCTTTCGAGATCGAGCGCATCGACGCCGGGCTCCAGGGCGGCCGCCAGGACCAGTACGCGGCGACCTTCGGCGGCTTCAACTTCATGGAGTTCTACGCGAACGAGCGCGTGATCGTCAACCCGCTTCGCATCAAGAACTGGGTACTGTCCGAGCTCGAAGCGTCGATCGTGCTGTTCTACACCGGCGTGTCGCGCTCGTCGGCGGCGATCATCGCGGAACAGACCAAGAACATCTCGGCAGGATCGTCGAAATCGATGGAAGCCCTGCACCAGCTGAAGGCCGACGCCTTCGCGATGAAGGAGGCGGTCCTCACCGGGAATTTTCGCGCATTCGCCGAATCGCTGAACCGGGGCTGGGCGGCCAAGCAGCAGACGGCGGCCAATATCACCAACGACCGCATCAACAGATTGTTTCGCGTCGCCATGGACGCGGGCGCGCTCGCCGGCAAAGTCTCCGGGGCGGGCGGCGGAGGATTCATCACCTTTTTCATCGACCCGGTCGCGCGCCTGCGCGTGATCCGGGCCCTCGAGCGCGAGGAGGGGCAGGTCATGACCTGCTCGTTTACCAAACGCGGCACGGAAGGATGGAGGATCGAATGAGCAACGTGAACAGCTATATCCGCAAGGAGGTCGGCAAGACAGTCGATGTGATGCAGGCGATACTTGCCGACTCGGCCCTGACCACCACGGTCGAGCGCGTCGGCGCGGCGTGCGCGAAATCCATCGCGGCCGGCGGCAAAATCATGTTCTGCGGCAACGGCGGCAGCGCCGGCGACAGCCAGCACCTCGCGGCGGAGCTGGTCGGCAGGCTGGCCTTCGAGCGCCCCTCGATGGCCGGGCTAGCTCTCACGGTCGACACCTCGGCGCTGACCGCGATCGGCAACGATTACGGCTACGAGCACGTCTTCTCTCGGCAGGTCGAAGGGCTGGGACGCGCCGGCGACGTGCTCGTCGGGATCTCGACCTCGGGCAGGTCGAAGAATGTCGTCAAGGCGATGGAGGCGGCGCGCGCGCGCGGCATCGTGACCGTGGCCATGACCGGCGCGAACCGCGGCCCGATGGCCGACCTCGCGGATCACTGGATCGCCGTGCCGCACACCGAGACGCAGCATATCCAGGAAGGGCACATCGTACTCGGCCACATCTTCTGCGCCATAGCTGAAGAGACGATCCACGCCAAGCACAAGCCCGCCTGAGCGGATGGAGGCGATCGTACTCGCCGGCGGCCTGGGCACCCGGCTGCGGCAGGTCGTGCAGGATCTTCCCAAGCCGCTCGCGCCGGTCGCGGGCAGGCCGTTCCTCGCCATCGTGCTCGACCACCTTTCCCGCCAGGGCTTTACATCGGTTGTGCTGTCGGTGGGCTACAAGCACGAGCAGGTTCGCGCCGCGTTCGGAGACGCGTTCGCCGGCCTCAGCCTGCGCTACGCGGTGGAGGAGACGCCGCTTGGCACCGGAGGCGCAATCCGGCTCGCCACGCGCCGCTGCGAGGAAAGCGAGATTTTTGTGATGAACGGGGACACCTACCTCGAGGTCGAGTTCGGCGCGATGCGGCAGGCACACCGGGCGGCGCGGGCACGCCTGAGCGTTTGCACCGTCCAGGTTCCCGATGTGGCGCGCTACGGCGCCGTGGTTGTCGAGGGCAGTCGCATCGCCGGCTTCGCGGCCGGCGGAAGCGCGGGGCCGGGGCCGATCAACGCCGGCGTCTATCTGATGGCGCGCGATCTGCTCGAAGGCATGGGGCTGCCAGAAGCGTTCTCGTTCGAGCGTGACGTGCTGGCCCCGAAGCTGGACGAGCTTCGTCCGCTCGCGTTTGCGGCGCGGGGAATGTTCATCGATATCGGGATCCCGGCCGATTACGCGCGCGCGCAGCAGCTGTTCGCGAGCCCGTGAGCCACTCCCCTCGGGCAGCCTTGTTCCTCGACCGTGACGGCGTGATCAACGTCGACCGGGCGTATGTCCATCGCATCGAGGAGTTCGTCTGGATCCCGGGCGTGTTCGACACGGTCCGGGCCGCGGCACGGCTCGGCCTGGCGGTGATCGTGGTCACCAACCAGGCCGGGATCGCGCGCGGCCACTACAGCGAGCAGGATTTCCGCTCGCTGACCGACTGGATGCAGGCGCGGTTCACCGCGGCCGGCGCCCCGCTCACTGCGGTCTACTACTGCCCTTGCCACCCCGACGGCCTGCCGCCGTACAACACGATTTCTCCCATGCGCAAGCCCGAGCCGGGGATGCTGCTGCAGGCGGCCAGGGAGCATGCGCTCGAGCTCCCACGGTCGGTGCTCATCGGCGACCAGGAATCGGACATCGCCGCCGGCCGCGCCGCCGGCCTGCTTCGCACCGCGCTGTTCGCGCCCTCGGGCCCGCGCCCGACACAGGCCGACGCGGTTCTTGCCAGCCACGCGGAAGCCTGCCGCTGGCTGGACGGGGCCCTGAATGGCTGACGCGAGACCCGCGCTGGTATTCCTGTGCCAGAGGCTGCCTTACCCTCCGATCAAGGGCGAGCGCATCACTAGCTTCAACCTGTTGCGCCATCTGACCCGCCATTACCGCGTATTCGTCGGCACCTTCATCGACGACCGGGCCGATCGCCTCGAGGTCGCCAAGCTGCGCGCCATGGTGGAGGGCCTGCACGTCGACGAGATCGCCAAGCCCTGGGCGTATGCGCGCGCCTTCCCCCGCTGGGTCATGGGGGAGCCGATCTCCTTTGCGCTCTTCCGCTCGAGCCGCCTGGATCGCTGGCTGGACGAGGTCGAGGCCCGGGACAAGCCGGTCGCCATCGTCACCCACTCCAGCAATATCTCCGCGTACGCCGTCGACAAGTTTGCGCGCGACGGCGGAGCGCAGCCGAGGCGCTTCCTGCATTTCGCCGACGTCGACTCGGAGAAATTCGTCGCTTACGCGGGACGCAGCAGTGGCTTGAGCAAATGGATTTTCGCGAGCGAGGCGCGGCGGGTGCGGCGCGAGGAACGGCGGCTGACCGCGGGCGCGGACGCGGTCGCCTTTGTGTCCGACGAGGAGGCGGACCTTTTCCGCTCGGTGCTGCTGGAGCACCGCGACCGCGTCGTCACACTGCCGAACGGCGTCGACACCGAGACCTTTGACCCGGAGCGCCGCTCCGACCCTCCGTTTCAGGGTCAGGGCGCCGCGTTCGCCTTTACCGGGGCGATGGATTACTTGCCGAATATCGACGCAGTCACCTGGTTCGCGAACGAGGTCTTCCCGTCGATCAGGCAGGTGCTCCCCGGCGCGCAGTTCCTGATCGTGGGCTCCAAGCCGACAGCCGAGGTCCGCAAGCTCGGCGGGCTGCCCGGCGTGCTGGTCACCGGCCGCGTTCCGTCAGTCGCCGCGTATCTCGCGCACGCGCAGGTTGCGGTCGCGCCGCTGCGCATCGCGCGCGGCATACAGAACAAGGTCCTGGAGGCCATGGCGATGGCCATGCCGACGGTCGTTTCGAGCGGGGCCCTGACGGGAATCCGCGCCAGGTCCGGCGAGCATCTCGTCTGCGCCGAGACTCCGCAGGAGTGGGTCGCCGCGTGCGTGAAGCTGGTCCGCGACAGGGACGAGGCTGCGCGTCTTGGCCAAGCGGCGCGCAAGCTGGTGCTGGATGAATACACCTGGGAGGCCCAGTTCGCGCGGCTGGACGCGTTCCTGCGCTAGGCCCGGAACAGGCTCGCGTATGCCTGGTAGGCCCGTCGCCAGGTGAATTCGGTTCGGACCTTCTGGCGGAGTGCCGCGGCCATGGCCTGGGTGCCCGCCCGATCCCCGAGCGATTCGCAGATGGCCTTGGCGAGCGCCTCGGCGTCCTCCAGGGGCACAAGCCGACCGGTCACCCGGTCCTCGATGATCTCGGATGCGCCGCAAGTGCGCGTCGTGATGACCGGCTTTCCCGCTACCGCCGCTTCCAGTATCGCGACCGGGAAGCCTTCGCCCATTTTCCCCGGGATCCAGCGCGAGGAAAGCACGAAGAGCTGCGCGGCCGCGAGCATGCCCGGGATGGCGGCGTGCGGGAGGTCGACGAGGAGCGAGATGTGTTCTTTCAGCGTGGACACCGACACGCTGGCCCGGATCTTCTCCAAATCCGGGCCGGTGGTGCCGACGATGAGGAGGTGGGCCGCCGGACGCTGCTCGCGAACACGCGCAAACGCCCGCAGCAGCACGTCGTGTCCTTTCCTGAACTCGTAGCGCCCGATGTTGAGGATCAGCTCCTTCTGCTCCAGGCCGGCGGGCAGGTTCGCGGGCAGCGCGCCGCGCGCGAAGCGGCCCTCGTCGATGCCGTTGTAGACGACGCTTCCCTTGATGTCCGGCTCGAGCGCGGCCACTTCACCCAGCAGGTCCTTCGAGCAGCACGCGATCACGTCGGCGTGGCGCAGCAGGTAGCGGTACGCCGCGCGCACCCAACCGGCGAGGCCGTGGGCAGTGCGGATGTCGCTGCCGTGGAAGGAGAGGACCACCTTGCCCGCGAACAGGCCGGATTTCCGCAGTGCGATCCAGTTGAGCGCGTCGAAAGACGGGTAGTGGACGTTGAACACCTCGATTTCGTGTTCTCTGGCGAGGCTCGCGAGCCGCGTCAGCGTCACGGGCAGCGAAGCGAAGAACGCGAACGGAGTCTTGAAGCGCTTGTTGTCCAGCGCCCGCAGCCGCACCCGGATGTAGGTGTAGCCCGGGCGCTGCTCGACTGCGGGCCGCGGCGAAGCCCAGTGGCTCTCGATGAAGACCGGGTGAAAATCGCCGGCGAGGCGGCATTCCTCGATGAGGTTCCTGACGACCTCGTTGACCCCGCCGTCGTAGTCGATCGTCCAGGGCAGGACGAACGCGATGCTCCTCTTCATCAGGGCCTGAGATCGTCGAGCAGCTCCGGCCACGCGTAGCGGATCAGCTTGAGTATGACGACCCCGCAGTCGGCCTTGTCGCGCAGCCCGAGGGGAGACCTCGCGATGGCTTTCGAGTAGGCGGCGACGTAGGCCCAGTGGGGAAACACGCGCTTGCCTTTCAAGGCCGGGCGAACCCACTGATACCGCTCCTTGAGGGAGGGGTGCGTGCTGATCGATCGATCGGCGTGAAAGCGCCGCTTGAACAGGTACTCGGGAATCTGGACGAAGCGGCCATGCAGCGCCAGCTCCGCGAGCAGTATGCGATCGCTGCCGGGGTGCGCGATGTGCAGCCTGGTGCTCTCCATCACGTCCCTGCGCATCAGGCCGTACGACGCCTCGAGTATCGAATAGAGGCTCGTGAATTCGCGGAAGCGCTCGGCAGCGCGCGGCGCGTTCGCGTGATGGTTCTCCACCATCTGCTTCGTGACCTTGCCCGCTCCGTCGATGATGGTCGTTCTCGCGTACGCGAGCACCGCCCCCGGGTCGCCTTCCAGGCATTCGACGCAGCGGGCAACGTAGCTCGGCGCGAACATATCGTCGTGCGAGCCCCACATGAAATACTTTCCCCGGGTCAGGGAGAAGACGTGGTTGTGGTTCGGCACGCCGCCGATGTTCTCCGCAAGGCGCACATGGCGGAAGCGGCGGTCGCGCACCGCGAACTCGGCGCAGATGTCCGGCGTCTGATCCGTCGACGCGTTGTCGGAGACGACGACCTCGATGTTCTGGTAGGTCTGCGCGGCTATGGAGTCCAGCGACTCGCGCAGGAATTTCGAGCCGTTGTACACCGGCACACCGATGCTCACCAGCGGCCGGCCGGCCTCCGGGCTAGGCGTCGCCATGCGTGCCGCCGTCTTGCGAGGCGTCCTGCGGCACCCGCTTCAGCCACGCTTCCCGGAAATAGGGGGTGACCCGGCGGGAGCACACCAGCGAGTAGTCGGTGTAGTAGGCCTGGCAGTAGACCTTCTCCAGGGTGATGCAGGGGTTCTTCATGACCATCATGCGCCCGGATTTCTCCTCGATGATCCGGGTGACGCGCTGCGCGACCTGGAACCGCTGGCCGCATACCGGGGTCATCTCCGAGTTGTACGCCAGCCCGCGGTTACGCAGCTGCTTGTTTATCGTCTGCAGGATCTCGTCATGGCTCTTGACCTCGACCCATTCTCCCGGCTTTAGGCCCAGGTTGATCTCCGGCGTCGGCGCCCCCCTGGCGATGACGCCCTCGCGGAAGGGGTCGGGGCGCCCGGTGAGCAGCCTGTGCAGCGTCGCGTACAGCCATATGTTGAGGCGCCAGCCGAACGGCAGCCCGCGCAGGCGGAACACGAGATGCAGGACGACCGCCTGCACGACCTGCCCGATGCTGGCGTTCCGCGTGCGCACGTCCTCGAGGAAATGCCAGGGCGCGAGCGAATGCAGAGGCACCGTGGCCTTCATGTGCTCGGTCGCCTGGCAGGAGTACACGACTTCGCTTCCCTCTCCGGCCTTCTGCGTCGTCTTGCGCAGTTGCTCGAGCGAAATCTTCGCTACCTTTCGCGCGCTCGCCGCGCGCGCCGGCTCCCCGGGAGCGGCGATCGGGACCAGCCAATCGGTTTTCCAGAAGAACAGGCACCACGCCTGGCAGCCTCCGTGTGCGGAACCGTCGCAGCGATGGTCTTCGAGAAAGACCGCATCGCGCATTTTCCGGCCGCCGGAGAACCGCGCGGTGTCGCAGGTCTTGTGGGCGATGCCCGAGACCCGGAGCTCTTTCCCGCAGTGCTCGAGCATCTCCGGCATGAACGGCAGCGCGTCCAGACAGCCGCGCTCGTCCAGCGTCGCGAGGATCTCCTCCGCGCTGCGGACGCGGACCCAGTCTCCGGCGCGCAGCCCGAGCGCGTTAATCATGGAAGCATGCGCTACGCATGGGCCCGCCAGCGCTGGGGAAAATAGACGATGCCGTGCCGGGTGTCGAGCACCACCCCGGAGTTGTACACGTCGGTGACCTCGACCTCGAGCGAGGCGCGCACGTCGCCATCGTAGACCGGCTTGCCGCCCTGGCCGGTGGCCCAGAGCGAGAACGTGTACTGCCCGGGGACCAGGTTGAGCGAGTCGATCTCCAGGTCGATGTAGCCGTCGCCCGGCTCGACCTTGGGGATGTGCAGGCCGTGCATCCAATTGCCGCTTTCCGTGATGAGCGTGCCCATCTGCGTGAGCAGGCGGAATCCGAAGCTAGGATCGCGGACGGTCTCCTTGACGCGGTAGTGGAAGCGCAGCACCACGGCGTCCCCGCTTCTGACCACGGTGCTGGGCGTCCCGTCGGGACTCAGGTATTCGAGCTTCGTGAAGCGAATATCGCCGTTGCCCAGACGGCTTTCGCCGATTGACAGGTCGGACCCCGAGACGTGGTCGCCGGCGAAGGAACCCATGTAGGCCTTGACGACGTCCTCGGTGCCGCCGTCCATCTTGATCCTGCCCCCGTCGATCCAGATCCCGCGGGAGCAGAGGTTCTCGACCGCCGCGAGGTTGTGCGAGACGAAGAGCACCGTGCGCCCGCTGTTGCGCAGTCCTTCCATGGCCTGGATACATTTTTTCTGAAAACCTGCGTCGCCGACGGCCAGCACCTCGTCGACGATGAGCACGTCCGGCTCCAGGTGAGCGGCCACGGCGAACCCCAGCCGCAAGCGCATCCCCGAGGAATAGCGCTTGATCGGCGTGTCCACGAACTGCTCCACGCCGGAAAAATCGACGATCGCGTCGAAACGCTCCTCGACCTCGCGCTTCTTCATTCCCAGGATGGATCCGTTGAGGTAGATGTTCTCCCGGCCGGTCAGCTCGTCGTGAAACCCCGTCCCAACCTCGAGCAGGGAAGCGACGCGGCCGCTGACCTTGATCTCGCCCAGCGTCGGGTAGGTGATCTTCGACAGGACCTTGAGCAGTGTGCTCTTGCCGGCGCCGTTTCGCCCCACGATGCCTACGACTTCTCCTTCCTCCACATCGAACGAGACGTCGCGCAGCGCCCAGATGGACTCCGACTCCTTCGCGCCGGCGAACGGGCGCTTGACCATCTCCACGAGCCGCTCGCGGAGCATCTGGTGCGTTTCGGCCCGCCCCAACCGGTAGCGCTTGGAGAGTCCCCGAATCTCGACACTGTGGGTCATCCGGTCATCCTATCTCACACCAGGTCGGCCATGGCCTTTTCGGTGCTCCTGAAATAGGCGAGGCCTGCGACGAAGAGCACCAAGCTCGCTCCCGCCGACAGCGCCACGAGGTTCCAGTCGGGAGCGTGGAGCGGCGCCACCGAGTAGCGGAAGGCCTCGATCACGCCGCTCAGGGGGTTCAGCGCCAGCACCCACCGGAAGCGCTCCGGGATCATGCTCGCGGGGTAGATGATCGGCGTCGCGAACATCAGCAGTTGGATGAAGAAGGGCAGGGCGTACTTGATATCGCGGTATTTCACGTTGAGCGCTGCGAAAATCGTCCCGAGGCTGAACGAAAGCAGCGTCAGCAGCACAACCAGCACCGGCCACAGGAGCAGGCTCAAGCCGAGCGGCATCCCATAGTAGAGGACGAAACCGAGGAGGAACGCCGAGCTGATCAGGAAGTCCATCATGTTGCTCAACGCGGCCGCGGCGGGAAGGATGATCCTGGGGAAGTAGATCTTGGTGAGCAGCGTGCTGTTGGCCACGAGGCTCATCCCCGCGTTGCTCACGGTTGAGGAGAAATAGATCCAGGGCACCAGGGCGCTGAAGTAGAACACCGGCCCGGGCAGCCCGTCGGTCGGGATCTTCGCCAGCTGGCCGAACAGCAGCGTGAACACCACCATCGTGAACAGCGGTTGGAGCACCGCCCACAGCACCCCCAGCACGGTCTGCTTGTAACGCACCTTGACGTCGCGCCAAGCGAGAAAGTAGACCAGCTCCCGGTAGGCCCAGAGCTCGCGTATCGCTCCCTGGTTCACGTCAGTAGCACGCCTTCCTGCAATGAAAACCCTCCGCGTACCTGCCGGGCGCGTTGGATTCGAGACCGCGCAATCTCAGGATCGAGAGGAACGTGTCCTCCGTGAACCAGTGTTTGCCCTTTTGGCTGCGGAAAGCGTCGAGGAGGATCTGCACCTTCTTCCGCGCGACGGCCTCGGTCAGGTGGACGAAGAAATTGGGCGCGCCCAGGTCCCCTTCGTACTTGGCGATCTCGTATTCCAGGATCAAGTGGTTCCTGAAGGTGTTCCAGGTCAGCTCGGCGACCAGCCTGTGGTCCTGGTGGAGATCCTCGCGCCGATGCGTGAGGATCAGGTCCGGTGCGTATTTCCCCTTGAGCTCTTCGAAGAACTCCTTGATCTCCGCCCCGATGTAGGGGAAAAAGCCGTCGCGGAACTCCTTGACGACGATGTCCTTCCGCCCCGCTTTCTCGAGGAACCTGTCGGCGCTTTCGATTGCCTCCGCCTTCCTCTGTCCGGACGCGCCCAGCACCACCCAGGCCACCTCGGCTGCGCGGTGCTCCTCGAGCAGCTTCAGGAGCGTGCCCCCGGATCCGATCTCGATGTCGTCGCTGTGCGCGCCCAGGCACAGGATCTTCAGGGCCGGTCCGCGCGACGCAAAACTGAGGTTCAGCATCTGCCTACCTCATTGGCGGCGGCCGGGCGGCGGGTTCTTCCACACCTCCCAGGGCGCGCTGCCGGCGTTGTAGATGTCGGTCAGCTCCTGGTGCTCCTTGAAGGTATCCATGCACCAGAACTGATCGGAGCGGTAGCCGATGAGCTGACTGGCCGCGATCAGCCTCTGGAACGGCTCAACGACAAGCTCCTCGCCGGGCTTGATGTACTCGAAGATCTTGCGTCGGAACGCGAAAAACCCGGCGTTTATCAGGATGTCGGTCTTCTTCACGCTCTCGATGCTGGTCACCGACGCGTCGGAATTGAGCGAGACGACGTGGAAGCTCTGCGAGGGCTTGGCTGCAAGAAAGCACGCGATCTTTCCGCTCTTCACGAAGCGATCGATCAGGTCAGGCAGAGGGAAGCCGCTCAGCCCGTCCGAGTAGTTGGCGAGGAACATCTCCTCGCCCTGGAGATGCTTCTCGACCGCCTGCAGACGCTGGCCGATGTTCGAGCGCAGGCCCGTGTCGACGAAAGTAATCTTCCAGTCGGTGATGTCGCTGCGCTCCAGGGTGATGTCCTTCCCTCCGTTGGTCATCGTAAAGTCGTTGGAGAGGTATTCCTTGTAGTTCAGGAAGTAGTCCTTGATCGCGTCCGCCTTGTATCCAAGGCACAGGATGAACTCCTTGTGCCCGAAGTGGGCGTAGTACTTCATCACGTGCCACAGGATGGGACGGTATCCGATGTTCACGAGGGGCTTGGGCACGTTTTCCGTGAGCCCACCCAACCTCGTACCGAGGCCGCCGCAGAACAAGACGACTTTCATGCGTTCATCGCTCCCTGATCAATCCGACGCCAGCGAGCATCGCGGCGGCCTCGGCGATTCGCTCGAATCCGAGCTTGGCCCTCTCCGCGATGTCGAGCAGCGAGCGGCTCCCATCCGACTGGTTGAGCACCCAGAGCATCGCCAGCTCGATCTCCTTGCTTTCCACGTTGCCGCCCATCTGCCGGTAGAGCCCGCGCTTTCCGAGCTGGGGCTCGCACTTCGGATTCTGGTTGACGTAGGTCTTGTTGTTCTCCAGCACGCTCACGACCGCAAGGTAGGTCCTGAGCGAGTCGCCGAGACTTTGAGCCTGAACGAGGCTCAGGTCGTCCGCCGAGGTATGGTATTCGGGATAGCGGCCCCAGGGGGTTCTCGTGAGCGAGCCCACCGGAAGGTCGAAGCCCGGGGAGCAGTACTGGCGCTCGTCGTAGCCGTAGGGCGAGAAATCGACGATCTCGTGGGGTTGCCCGGAATTCATGAGCACGTGGGCGACCGCGCGGTCGATCTCGGCGTCGCCCCGCCGGCTCTTCTTGTAGTGCATCTTGCCGGAGTCGCCGACGTTGGCCACGACCAGGCCGTGCTTCACCCGGCTCGCCGTCGCCTCGTTCCGCGACAGCCAGGTGATGGCGCCGATGGTTCCCGGAACGAATACGAACCGGTACGAGTAGCGCAGGCGGCGGTTCTGCAGTTGCTTCGCGAGGAACGCGCACAGCGCGATTCCCGAAAGGTTGTCGTTGCAGATCGAGGGATGGCAGACGTGGCAGGAGATCAGCACCTCGTCGGCCAGGGCTCCCGGGAGAAAGCATTCGCCGTAAGTCAAGTGGCCCGCCTCGAGCGTGGAATCCACGACCACCTCGTAGGTGCCCTCGGGCAGCCGCTCGAGCTGCCTCTGGCTCAGGCAGAATCCCCAGCGTTCCTGGTAGTAGGAGGTCTTGTACGGGATCCAGTCGGGATGCTCGGGCAGGCTGTAGAGATGCGAGCGTAGTTCGGCAAGCGGCATCTTCGCCTGGACCGGAACGCTGTAATTCAGGACGTGCAGGTTCGATTTCTTGAAGTCGATGATTTTCGTTCCGCTTGGGTCCTTGACGTAAGCGTCGCGGATGTTCCATTCCTTGGGCACCGTCCAGTCGAATGCCTGCGTGCCCGTAGGGACTTCGTGGACCTTCAGCGCAATGTGAGCGCCGACGCGGCGCAGGGTTTCGCGCACTCCGTCGCCGCTGATGCTCCGGCAGATCGGATAGAGCTCGCGCACCAGTGCGTACATCGACTCGCCCGCGGTGTGCGCCTTCGCTTCGGTTTCGGCAGCCGTCGCCTGGGTCATGTGGTCTGCGCCCGGAAATCGGGGTACGCGGCGTCCCGCTCCGAAATGACCACCACTTCCACCGGCAGCCTGATGCCGAAGTCCGGGTCGTTCCAGCGGAATCCGCGGGCGCTCTCCTGCGAGTAGAACTCTGACATCTGGTAGAAGACCTCGGTGGTGTCCTCCAGGGTGACGAACCCGTGGGCGAATTTCTCCGGGACGTAGAGCATCTTACGGTTTTCCGCCGATAGGGTCACCGCGAAGTGCTCCTTGAACGAGGGCGAGTCCGGTCGCAGGTCGACGATCACGTCGCATATCGATCCCATGGTGCAGCGGATCAGCTTCGCTTCCTCGCACGGTGCGACCTGGTAGTGCATACCCCGCATCGTCCCCTTCCTGTCGTTGAACGAGATGCTGCACTGGACCAGGCGGGGGTTGAGCCCGCGCGCTTCGAATTCGTTGACGCACCAGGTGCGGGCGAAGAAGCCGCGGCTGTCGTTGTGGAGCTCGGGATCGACGACGTAGGCGCCCTTGAGCCGTGTCTCCTCGAAGATCAAGAGCGTCCCCGGCCCTTCGCGGCTAGGCCTGCTGCGTCCAGTTCAGCTCGGCGTCCAGCGCGCCGGTCTCTCTGAGCCGCTTGAGCGCCTGCAGGCGCATGTATCTGGAGCTGCGGAAGTTCGGGTCGTCGAAGCCCATCGCGCCCAGCCCCTCTTTCAGCTCTGCGACTGTGGTGAGCAGGTCGACCTGCGGCTGGTGATCCGGCGCGATCCTCCGGTACAGCGAGAAGTCCACGCGATACGAGCGGCTGTCCTGGGGCGCCGCCTTGTTGATCGAAATGCTCACGCCCGGAACGACCTTCGCGACGGCCTCGGCGAGCTCCGTTACGCGGTAATTCCAGACGTCGCTCCCCACGTTGACCGCGACGAAGTCACCCAGGGCTGCATCGCGCTTGATGCCCCAGTCGAACGCCCTCGCCATGTCCTTCACGTGGATCAGCGGCCTCCACGGGGTGCCGTCGCTCAGGATGGTGATGTTCTTGGAGGTCACCGCGCAGGCGACGAAGTCGTTGACCACCAGGTCCAGTCGCAGCCGGTCGCTCATTCCGCACGCGGTCGCGAATCTCAGGCAGGTCACGCGGAAGCTCTTGTCCGCGAGTTTCTGCAGCTCCGTTTCGGTGCTGACCTTCGACTTCGCATACGCGGTCAGCGGGTTCAGGGGCGAGGTCTCCTTTCGGGGCGTGTCGTCGGCCATGCCGTACATGCTGCAGCTCGAGGCGAATACGAAGGAGCGCACGCCAGCGGCCTTCGCCTGCCGGGCGAGCTCGACGCTCGCACGGAAGTTGATCGCGTCCGTGACCTCCTCGAACGTCTTGCCCATGGGATCGTTCGAGATCGCCGCCAGGTGCACGATCGCGTCGACGCCGCGCAGGATCTCCGGCTGCGGGTGCCGCACGTCGGCGAAATATTGAAGGTCGACCCTGCGCTCGGGCAGGAACTCCGCGGCGGTCAGGCAGTGCGCGAAATAGCCGGTGTCGAATCCGATGAGCGTCGCGTCCGGATTTGACTGGCGCAGGCGTCGCACTACGGAGGGGCCGACGTACCCCATGTTGCCGGTGATGAGTATTTTCATGTCAGCAGCGCGGCTCCCTGCCCGCGGAACCGGTCTGGCTAGGAATAGACCCTGACTTCCGGAATCGGCACCACGAACTTGCCGCCCCATTTCCGGATGCCGGCCATCTGCTGCATGATCTCATCTTTGAAGTTCCAGGGGAGAATGAAAAGGTAGTCGGGTTTCGTCTCCAGGATCCTGTCCGGGTGAAAGATGGGGATGTGCGTCCCCGGCAGGAACTTGCCCTGCTTGTAGGGATTGCGATCGACGGTGTAGTCGATGAAATCCGTGCGGATCCCGCAGTAGTTCAGCAGCGTGTTGCCCTTGCCCGGGGCGCCGTACCCGGCGACCGATTTGCCGTCGCGCTTGGCCTCGATCAGGAAGGCGAGGAGTTTGCGCTTGGTCTCCTTGACCTGCTCCTCGAAATTCCGGTAGGTCTCGATGCGGCCGAAGCCGGCGTCGCGCTCGCGCTTCTTCATTTCCCTGGAGCGCTCCGTCTCCAGCATGTCCTTGGCCTCGCTGCGCCGCGCGTAGATGCGGAGCGAGCCGCCGTGCGTGGGCAGCTCCTCGACGTCGAACAGGGTGAGGCCGTGGTGCTCGAAGATCTTCTCCGCGGCCATGTACGAGAAGTACGAGAAGTGCTCGTGGTAGATGGTGTCGAACTGGTTCTCGGCCATCAGCCGCATCAGGTGCGGAAACTCCATGGTCACGATGCCGTTCGGCTTGAGCATGGTCTTCATGCCGCCCACGAAATCGTTGATGTCGGGGACCTGCGCCAGGACGTTGTTGCCGATCAGCAGATCCACCTGTCCGTATTTCGCAGCGAGCTCCTTGGCGGTCTCGCGGCCGAAGAACTTCACCACGGTCGGTACGCCCTTCTTCTCGGCGACTGCCGCCACGTTGGCTGCGGGCTCCACGCCGATCGCGCTGATTCCCTTCTGGACAAAATACTGGAGGAGATAGCCGTCGTTGCTCGCGAGCTCCATCACGGTGCTGCCCTTGTCCAGGCGCAGGCGCTCGATCATCGCTTCCGTGTAGCGCTTCGCGTGCGCGAGCCAGCTGTCCGAATAAGACGAGAAGTACGCGTACTCGTTGAAGATCTCCTCCACGCTCACGTACTGCTCCAGCTGGGCGAGGAAGCACTTGTCGCAGACGTAGACGTGGAGGGGGTAGAACGCTTCCATCTGGTTGGCCTTTTCGGGGCTCACGTAGCTTTCGCACAGGGGCGACATGCCCAGGTCCACCAGCGAATGCCGCAGTCTTTCCCCGCAGAACCTGCAAGCTGTGTTGATTGAAGTCATATTGTGTCGAAGCATCGACGGGTCTCAAGCTTAATGCGAGCGAAAAGGTCGCAGCAAGGCAGGACGGATCTCGCTGCCTCCCTTTAGCGACGGACCGGGCGAGCAGTATACTCTGCCCCCGTGCGGCCCGGCACGCGCGGGACGCGCAACTGCGTGAATTGTTAGCAATTACCTTGCCAGCCAGGAGGCTGCCGGCGCCGCGATTGCAAGCGATAACAGAGCATGATACGGTCACCGGCCCGGTCCAATTTTTGCTCTGAGAGACAGGGGAGGGGCATGGATTCCGTTTATCTCGATCCGGTATTGAGCGACAGCGAGCGCCGCGAGCATCTCTACCGCGGACAGCTCTTCGTCTATTCGCCCACGCCGGGCTCGAAGGCGCTCGTCGAATTCGCGCGCGACATGATCAAGCGCGCTTTCGGCGGGCTCGACCCCGAGACCGCGCAGTTCCAGATACCGGTGCAGAAATACGCGGCGCTGCTCGCCGAGCTTAAGCCCAAGTTCATACACGATCCCCGGTCCAAGGAGTGCCTGCGCGAGATCCTGCGCGACCTGAAGTGCGATCTGGAAAGGACGTACTTCGACGTCCCCAGGATGCGCACGGCCACGAGCGACGACTACCTCACCTCGGGAATCGCCTATGCGTTTCATCCGCACCGCGATACCTGGTATTCGGCGCCGCAGTGCCAGATCAATTTCTGGATGCCGGTCTATCCGATCGTTCCGGAAAACTCAATGGCGTTTCACCCACGTTACTGGAGCGAGGGCGTGCGCAACGGCTCAGCCGAGTACAACTATGCCGAATGGAACCGCACCAGCCGCACGAGCGCCGCGCAGCACATCAAGTCCGACACGCGTAGGCAGCCCAAGCCCGAGGAGCCGATGGAGCTCGACCCGCAGATACGGCTGCTGCCCCCGCCCGGCGGGATGATCGTCTTTTCGGGCGCGCAGATGCACTCGACCGTCCCGAACACCTCGGGACGCACGCGGTTCAGCATCGATTTCCGCACCGTCCACCTCGACGACGTTCGCGGGCGCGTCGGCGCCCCCAACGTGGACTCGGCCTGCACCGGCACCACCATGGGCGACTACCTGCGCGGGACCGACCTCGCCCAGCTTCCGGAAGACCTCATCGCGGCGTACGACACCTCGCCTCCCGTCGCCGCCTAGCCGTAGTGATACCGCGAGAAGCGTTCGAGCCTTTCGCCGGGCGGAAGGTCCTGGTGACCGGCGCGCGCGGCTTCCTCGGCTCTCATCTCGTCAGGCTGCTCGCTGAGGCGAGAGCCGACGTCGTCGCCGTCTCGCGCGGAGCGGAGGAGGGCGCGAGCGGCGCCGTTCGCTGGATGCGCTTGGATCTGTCGAGCGAGCGGGCCGTAGGAGAGTTGCTCCAGGCGACGCGTCCCGAGTACGTTTTCCATTTCGCTTCGCACGGCGTGGGGAGTCCCGAGCAGGAGAACGTGCTCCCGACGTTCAAGATCGACCTGTCTACTACTGTCGCGATGCTCGAGGCGGCTACGCGGTTGCGCGTGCGGCGCATGATGCTCGCGTCTTCACTGGAGGAGCCCATTCCTGGGAGCGGCGAAATCGTACCCTCCTCTCCTTATGCGGCCGCGAAGTGGGCGGGAGGCGCGTACGCGCGCATGTTCCACCGCCTCTACGGGACCGCGGTGGTGATGACCCGCCCGTACATGGTCTACGGCCCCGGACAGCGGGATCACAAACTTCTACCCTACGTAATCCTGGCATTGCTGCGCGGCGAAGCGCCGCGGCTGGGGAGCGGCCACCGCGGCGTGGATTGGATCTTTGTCGACGACGTCCTCGAAGGCATGAGCGCCGCCATGCTCGCACCGAACGCCGAAGGCGCCACGTTCGACCTGGGCACGGGAACCCTGGTGCCGATTCGCGAAGTGGTGGAGCTTGTGGTCGAGCTGATGGGCTCGAACGCAAAGCCCCTCTTCGGTGCGCTACCGAACAGACCGGTCGAGCAGGTGCGAGCCGCTGATGTGGTGACGCCTCGAGAAAAGCTCGGGTGGAAGGCACGGACTTCGCTCCGCGAGGGTCTGGCGCGGACCATCGACTGGTACCGGGATTCGGCGCGGAATTCGTAGGCTTCCTGTCCGAAATATTTGAAATAATTCGCGCTTTACAGCGGGCTCGCGCTTGCGGTAGATTGGGGCAAGCTCGCTGCTGGTAGCTGCTCCGTTGCTTGCTGGCAACGGGGAAGGGCGGCAGGCCAGTGTTGGTGCCTGGGAGGGACGGTCTTGGCGGAACGACGGTATGCGCGCATAGCGTCCTGGGCCTTTGCGGGTCTGGGCTGGCTCTTGCCGCTTCTCACGCAGGCGCAGATCGCCTTCGTCCAGCGGAATTTCTCCGTTCCGCAGACGCCGCAGGCGACGGTCACGGCGGCGTACGCCGCGGCCCAGACCGCCGGCAACCTCAACGTCGTCATCGTCGGGTGGAACGATTCGACGGCGACCGTCACCTCGATCTCCGATACCAAGGGCAACCCCTACAGCCTCGCGGTCGGCCCGACGGTTCGCGCAGGCCAGGCGAGCCAGTCGATCTACTTCGCGCCGAACATCGCCGCCGCCGCGGCGGGCGCCAACACCGTCACGGTGCGCTTCAGCGCCGCGGCCGTTTTCCCCGACGTGCGGGTGCTGGAATACCGGGGCCTCGACCCGGTCAGCCCGCTGCACGCGAGCGCCGCATCGAGCGGCTCCAGCAACAGCAGCAGCAGCGGGACGCTGGCCGTGTCGGTGACGAGCGCGCTGCTCGTGGCCGGCAACACGGTCGCGACCACGACCGGCTCGGCCGGCACCGGCTTCACCAACCGCGTGATCACCAGTCCCAACGGTGATATCGCCGAGGATCGCATCGTCAGTGCGGCGGGGAGCTACAGCGCCACCGCGAACCTGGACTCCAGCGGCTACTGGGTCATGCAGGTGGCGGCCTTCAGGGCGGGCACCGGGGCCCCGAACACGGCACCCACGATCTCGAACGTCCCCGCGCAGGTGACCAACGAGGACACGCCCACGAGCACGATCGGCTTCACCGTGGGCGACGCCGAAACCGCCGCGGCGAACCTGACGGTGAGCGGGACGTCCTCGGCCCAGGTGCTGGTGCCGAACGCGAACATCGCGTTCGGCGGCAGCGGAGCCAACCGCACGGTGACGATCACGCCGGCGGCCAACCAGTTCGGCGTCACGACGATCACGCTGACGGTGAGCGACGGCTCGCTGAGCACGAGCGCGAGCTTCCAGCTCACGGTGAACGCGGTCAACGACGCGCCGACGATATCGGCGATCGGCAACCAGGCGACGACCAGCGGCATGGGCGCCGGGCCGATTGGATTCACGGTGGGCGACGTGGATACGCCGGTCGCGAACCTGACGCTGAGTGGCGCGTCGTCGAACACGACGCTGGTACCGAACGCGGGCATCACCTTCGGCGGCAGCGGCGCGAGCCGCACGGTGACGGTCGCGCCGGCCGCGGGGCAGACCGGCGTGGCGACGATCACGGTGACGGTCAGCGACGGGGTGCTCTCCACCAGCACGGGATTCCAGCTGACGGTCAACGCGACCAATACCCCGCCGACGATCTCCACTCTCGCCAACCAGTCCACGATAGGCGGTACGGCGACCACGGCCATACCTTTCACCATCGGCGACGCGGAGACGCCGGCGGCGAGCCTGACCCTGAGCGGCACTTCCTCGAACACCACGCTGGTGCCGAATGCGAACATCGTGTTCGGCGGGAATGGAGTGAACCGCACGGTGACGCTCACGCCGGCCGCGAACCAGTTCGGCACCAGCATCATCACCGTCACGGTGAGCGACGGCCTGCTCGCCACGAGCGCCGTGTTCCAGCTCACGGTCAACGACAGCGCGCCGACGATCTCGGCGATCGCGAACCAGACCACGACCAGCGGAACCGCCACCGCGCCGGTCGCCTTTACGGTTGCCGATCTCGACACGCCGCTCGCCAGCCTCACCTTGAGCAGCAGCTCGTCGAACCTGACGCTGGTGCCGAATTCGGGGATCGCATTCGGAGGTTCCGGAGCGAACCGCACGATCACCGTCACGCCCGCAGCGGGGCAGAGCGGAACGGCGACCATCACCGCGACGGTGAGCGACGGGACGCTCACCGCGAGCAGCAGCTTCGTGCTCACGGTCAACCCCGGCGGCGGAGGCGGCACGCCCGCCGTCATCACCTTCAGGCAGGTCGCTTCCTCGGTACCGCAGACTCCGCAATCGACGGTATCGGCGACCTACGCTGCCGCCCAGACGGCCGGCAACCTCAACGTCGTGATTGTCGGCTGGAACGACACGACGGCGACCGTGACCTCGGTGACCGACACCAAGGGCAACGCCTACAGCCTGGCCATCGGTCCGACCGTTTTCTCCGGTCACGCCCAGTCCATCTACTACGCGCCGAACATCGCCGGGGCCTTGGCCAACGGCAACGCCGTGACGGTGCGCTTCAGCGTCGCGGCCAACTTCCCCGACGTGCGGGTGCTCGAGTACGCCGGCATCGACCCGGTGAGCCCGCTGCACGCGGTCACCGCGGCGACCGGCAACAGCAACGCCAGCAACAGTGGCGCACTGACCGTGTCGGTGCCCAATGTACTGCTGGCAGCGGGCAACACCGTCGCGACGACGACCGGGACGGCGGGCGCGGGCTTTACCCGGCGCGTGATTACCAGCCCGAACGGCGATATCGCCGAGGATCGCGTGGCGAGCGCGACGGGCAGCTACACGGCGACTGCGAACTTGGACAGCAGCGGCGCCTGGGTCATGCAGATGGCGGCTTTCAGGGGCGCGGTCACGGGCCCCAACACGCCGCCGACGATCTCGAACGTCCCGGCGCAGGTCGACACTGAAGACACGCCCTCCGGCACCATCGCGTTCACCGTGGGTGACGCGGAAACGCCGGCGGCAAGCCTTACGCTGAGTGGCAGCTCGTCGAACCTCACGCTGGTGCCGAACGCCAATATCGTGTTCGGCGGCACGGGAGCGAGCCGCACGGTGCAGATCACGCCCGCGGCCAACCAGTCCGGTGTCGCCACGATCACCCTGACGGTGAGCGACGGCGTGGCGAGCGCGGGTACCAGCTTCCAGTTCACGGTCAACGCGGTCAACGACGCGCCGACGATCTCGGCGATCGGCAACCAGGCTACGAGCAGCGGGACCGCGGTGGGGCCGATCAGCTTCACGGTCGCAGACGTGGACACGCCGCTGGCCAACCTGACGCTGAGCGGAGCCTCTTCGAACCCGGCGCTGGTGCCGAACGCCAACATCGTGTTCGGCGGAACTGCAGGTAACCGCACGGTGACCGTCACTCCGGCGGCGGGACAGACCGGATCGTCGACGATCACGGTGACGGTGAGCGATGGAACGCAGACCGCGAACAGCAGCTTCCTGCTGAGCGTGGGCACCGGCGGTGGAGGCGGTGGCACCGCGACCATCGGCTTCACCCAGGTGAACGCGGCGACTCCGCAGACGCCGCAGTCGATCGTGGCGGTGCCCTACGTCGGCGCTCAGCATGCGGGCAATCTCAACGTCGCCATCGTGAGCTGGAACGACACGACGGTGAGCGTGAGCTCCGTCAGCGACTCCAACGGCAACGCCTATAGCCTTGCTGTCGGCCCGACTTCGTTCCCCGGAAGGTCCAGCCAGTCGATCTACTACGCACCCAATATCGTGGGGGCTGCGCCCAACAGCAATATTGTGACGGTCCGCTTCAACGGCGCTGCGGTGTTCCCGGACATCCGGGTGCTGGAATACAGCGGCATCGATCCGGTGAGCCCGTTGGATGCCGTGACGGGCTCGAGCGGCACCAGCGCCACCACCAGCAGCGGCATCCTCACGACGACGGTTCCTAACGTGCTCCTGGTGGCGGGCAATGTCGTCGAGACCGTGACTCAGACTCCCGGGGCGAACTTCTCCAAGCGCATCATCACCACTCCCGACGGCGACATTGCCGAGGACCGGGTGGTGAGCGCCATCGGCAGCTACGAAGCGACCGCGGTCATCGACCCGAGCGGCTCCTGGATCATGCAGATGGTTGCATTCCGCGCCGCCAGCGTTCAATCCGATCCCACGCCGCCGACGGTCACCGTCACTTCGCCTGTGGCCAACGCTACCGTGACCGCCATCGTGACCCTTGCTGCCACCGCGACCGATAACATCAGCGTCGAAGGCGTGCAGTTCTTCCTCGATGGCGTGCCCCTCGGCCCCGAGATTCTCGATCCGCCTTATTCCATGCCCTGGGATACCACGACAAGCACGCTAGGGCTCCACACTCTGACCGCTACGGCACGCGACGGCGTCGGCAACGTCACCACCAGCACGCCCGTGCCGGTAACGGTGCGCACGCAAACGCTGGCGGATACCGGCCAGTGGGTGCCGCCGGCCGCCTGGCCGCTGGTCGCGATCCACGTGGCCTTGCTCCCGACGGGCGATGTGCTCGCGTGGGACGGGGCCAATCAGCAGGGCGCGGCGTTCGTCTGGCGGCCTTCGACGAACACCTTCACCAGCAAGAACCCGCCCGACAACATCTTCTGCGCCGGGCACTGCATGCTGTCGGATGGCCGGGTCCTCGTCGTGGGCGGCCATATCGCCAATTTCGTCGGGCTCCCCGACGCGAACATCTTCAATCCCGCAACGTCGGGCTGGACGCAGGTGATGTCCATGGCGTTTGGCCGGTGGTACCCCACTGCGGTTCCGCTCCCGGATCGCCGCGTCCTCGTCGTGGGCGGGAAAGACGGTTGCGAAACCTGCATTGCGAGCATTCCTGAGATCTACGATGCGGATCTGAACACCTGGACGCAGTTGCCCGGCGCTTCGAACCCCCTTCCGGAATATCCTCACCTCTTCGTACTTCCGGACGGGCGTGTGCTGGCGACCGGATCGTTCGAGCTGCCCATCGCGACGCAGGTTCTCGACATCAACACCCAGACGTGGACCGTCGTGGATCCGGTCGTGGTCGACGGCCACAGCTCGGTGATGTACAGCTTGAACAAGTTCATGAAGTCGGGGACCAGCAATCCGGCGACCGAGGCGGCTCCCAAACCGGCCGCGGCGACGACCTACGTGCTGGACATGAACCAGCCGCAACCTGCCTGGCGCTCGACGGCACCGATGGCGTTCCCCAGGGCCTACCACAACCTGACCCTGCTTCCCGACGGGACCGTGCTTGCGACCGGCGGCGAGAAGAACACCGACGTCTTCGATCAGACCCAGGCCGTGTTCCCGGCCGAGCTCTGGTCGCCGGTTACCGAGAGCTGGACGACGCTCGCGCCCCTGAGCGTCCCGCGGTTCTACCACTCGACCGCGCTTCTCCTGCCCGATGCGCGCGTTCTGGTTGCAGGAGGCGGCCGCTGGGGTGGCGGGGCGGTGGACGACCAGCTAAGTGCCGAGATCTACTCGCCGCCCTATCTGTTCAAGGGGACCCGGCCGGCCATCACCTCGGCGCCCAGCGCGCTCGCTTACAACTCCCCGTTCTCGGTCGTCACGCCGGATGCGGCGCGCATAGCCAGCGTCTCAATGCTCCCGCTCGGAACCGTGACGCACCATTTCAACCAGAACCAGCGGTACCTGAACCTGCCGTTCCAGGTCATCGCGGGCGGGCTCAGCATTCAGGCGCCTGCCAACGCGAATATCGCGCCTCCGGGCTACTACATGCTGTTCCTTGTCGATACCAACGGCGTACCGTCGCTGGCGGCGATCATGAAAGCTCAGTGAGGAAATGCTCCGCTACACCGGGCTTGCCCTGACGTTCTTTCTCGGCATACCCCAGGCATTCGCGCACGATCCGTTCATTCTCGATTCCCGCAGGCCGACTCCGGGTCCCCGCCTCGAATTGAGCGAGCTGCCGGCAGGCGGCCAGGGTGCGGGCAAGAAATACCGGCTGCACGTGGAGCCAGGCCTCCCGCGAGGCGTCGTTTTCGGCGTTTTCACCAAGCCTTTCGACCACGCATTTCACGAAGTGCAGCGCGGATTCCAGCTCGACGAATCCGGCTCCTTGGTGTCCACCGAAGGCGGCGCGAAACAGCGGCTGGACGACATGACCTTCGGGCCCGGACCGTACCCGTTAGGGGCGGCTTGGGAGGTCGCGCTCGTCTCTTCCGACCGTGAAGTGAGAATATTCGCGAAAACGATCCCATACCCGATCACTGCCGATGACGGTCCGTGCAAGCTTTCCTTGCAGCTCGCGTCGTACGTCGGCGACCGGTTCATCGCGTCGGGCTCGGGCTTCCCGGCAGGGGAAGAAGTGGCAACCGAGCTCAGCTACGCCGGGCGTCGGATCCAGAAACAGATCCGGACTTCTGCCGACGGTACCTTTCCGCCGGATACCCTCGCGCACCGGCCCGCTGGTGCCGACCGGAGTGCCCGCTATACGGTCACGGCCCGGTCCTGCCGGGTGTCGCTCGAATACGCTTGGGGCGAGCCCGCCCTGATCCGGCGCCGCTAGAAACGGCCAGTTCTCGTATGATGATGCCTTCGGGCGGCATCCATCTTGCTTGAAAAGCAGGGAATTCCGAGGGGATCAGGGGGAAGAATGAGCGTAGTGGCCGTGGTCGGGCTGGGGTATGTCGGCCTGCCGCTAGCAGTCGAGTTCGGGAAGAAATTCCGCACCATCGGCTTCGACCTGAGTGAAGAGAAGGTGGCGAGCTACCGTCGTCACGTCGACCCGACAGGGGAGATTTCGAGCGAGGAGCTCAAAGCGGCGGCGCAGCTCGCCGTGACCTCTGACCCTAAGGAGCTTGCGGCAGCGGACGCAATCATCGTCGCGGTGCCGACCCCCATAGACGCGGCCCGCCGGCCCGACTTCGGGCCGCTCGTCGGCGCGAGCACCTCGGTGGGCAAGCACATGAAGCGCGGCGCGGTGGTCGTGTACGAATCCACGGTCTACCCGGGGGCTACCGAGGAAGTTTGCATCCCGATACTCGAGAAGAATTCCGGGATGAAGTGGCTCAGGGACTTCAACGTCGGCTACTCCCCGGAGCGCATCAATCCCGGCGACAAGGAGCACACCCTCACGCGCATCACCAAAATCGTGTCGGGCGATACGCCGGAGACGCTCGAAAAGGTCGCTAGCCTCTACGCCGCCGTGGTCAAAGCCGGCGTGTTCCGGGCTTCCAGCATCAAGGTCGCCGAGGCCGCGAAAGTAATCGAGAACACGCAGCGCGACCTGAACATCGCGCTGATGAACGAATTGTCGATCATCTTCCGCAAGATCGGCATCGATACGCTCGAGGTGCTGCAGGCGGCCGGGACCAAGTGGAATTTCCTGCCGTTTCGCCCGGGGCTCGTCGGTGGCCACTGCATAGGCGTGGATCCGTACTACCTCACGCACAAGGCCGAGATGCTCGGCTATCACCCCGAGGTGATTCTCGCGGGCCGCCGCATCAACGACGACATGGGCAAGTTCATCGCCGAGCAGACCGTGAAGGAGCTGATCGGCAGCGGGCACCCTGTGCGGGGAGCGAAAGTCAGCGTGCTCGGGCTGACCTTCAAGGAAGACGTTCCCGATCTGCGCAATTCGCGCGTGATCGACGTGATCAACGAGCTCAGGACCTTCGGTGTGGAAGTGCTGGTACACGACCCGGTTCCCGACCCGAAGGACGCGATGCACGAGTACGGGATCGAGCTGGTTTCCTGGGACGCGCTGCCGCGCGCCGACGCGCTCATCGTCGCGGTCGCGCATAAGCGCTTCCTGCAGATGCCTCTGGCCCAGCTGACCGCCAAGGTGGCGCCCGGAGGCTGCTTCATGGACGTGAAGGCGCGCTTCGACACGCAAGCGCTCAAGGCCGCGGGGCTGTCGGTATGGCGGTTGTGAGCGCGAAGGCGGGTGTGAAGAACGCTTTCACCGTGGACGTCGAGGACTACTTCCAGGTAGAGGGCTTCGCGAGCGCGATCGACCGCCGCTCTTGGGAGGGCTTCCGCACCCGCGTCGGCGGAAGCACCTCGCTCCTTCTGGACATACTGGCGGCACACGGAGTCCACGCGACCTTCTTCGTGCTCGGCTGGGTGGCGAGGAAGCATCCCGAGATCGTGCGCCAGATCGTGGCCTCGGGCCACGAGGTGGCGTCGCATGGCATGAGCCATCGGCTCATCTACACCCAGACGCCCGAGGAATTCCGGCGCGAGACGCACGACGCCAAGGCGCTGCTCGAGGACCTTGCGCAGAAGCCGGTGGCCGGGTACCGCGCCGCGACCTACTCGATCACGCGCCGCTCGCTCTGGGCGCTCGACATCCTATGCGAGGAAGGCTTCCGCTACGATTCGAGCATCTTCCCGATGCGCCACGACCGCTACGGCATTCCCGACGCCGAGTCCGAGCCGCACGTGCTGACCACCCCGGGCGGAAGCCAGCTCGTCGAATTTCCGATCTCGGTGCTGCGCTACGCGGGCGCGAAGATTCCGATTGCGGGCGGCGGTTATTTCCGGCTGTTCCCCTACCGCTTCTCGCGCTGGGCGCTGCGCAAGCTGAATGCCCGGAAGCAAGAGTTCGTGTTCTACATCCACCCCTGGGAGGTCGATCCGGAGCAGCCGCGGGTCGAAGAGGCGGGCGCGTTGTCGCGCTTCCGGCATTACCTCAACCTCGATCGTTGCGCGGCACGACTCGGACGCCTTCTCGACGACTTCGAATTCGACACGATGTACTCGGTCTTGGCGCAGCGAAACCTGCTTCCTGCCCAGTGAGAGGCAGGAAAGCGCGGCGGTAGGCTCGGATATGTCGCCGAGAGGAGACAAAAAAGGGCGCTTGGCGCCGGAAACCGGGTACTTTTCCCGCGGGAGCCGCTTGGCTTTGGCCATAACTTCATGATATCGTCATCGTGTGACCTAGCAAGGCCTCCTGTCCCGGAAGGAGCGTATGAACTGGATTTCTTGGGTGGCAATTCTGATCGCGTGGCCCCTCGTGGGCTTGGCTGTCGCCTACCTGTTCGGCCGTTTCACCCATCGCGGCGAAGCGTACGGGAACGCCGGCGAGCTGGCGCCTCCCGTGGTGAGCTACTTGCGCCGCGCCAAGCGCACGAAAAGCTCGTCGCGCGTGGCAGCTCAGACCAAGGTGCGCCGCGAAGGCAGCACCGGACGCCGCCTGCACTAGAACCCCCGCGGTTTCAAGAAAGCACGGCCCGGCCGACTCTCGGCCAGCGAAAATCGGCTAGACTCCGCGACCCGGCCGCGCTCGTGCGGCTGTTCCGACCGGTGTGAAGAAGACCCCCATGAAAGTGCTCGTGACTGGAGGGGCCGGCTATATCGGGTCCCACACCTGTGTGGAGCTGATGCAGGCGGGGTTCGAAGTGATCGTGCTCGACAACCTGTGCAACAGCCACGCCGCGGCGCTGGAGCGCGTCGCCCGGGTCGCCGGCAGGCGCGCGGACTTCGAGAAGGCCGATGTCCGCGACACGGGCGCCCTGAGTCGCATCTTCGCGCGGCACCGGTTCGACGCAGTGATCCACTTCGCGGGGCTGAAAGCGGTGGGCGAGTCGGTCGAAAAGCCGCTCGAATACTACGACAACAACGTGCAGGGCGCGCTGTCGCTGTGCCGTGCGATGGCCGAGGCGAGCGTCGGCACGCTGGTGTTTTCGTCGTCGGCGACGGTCTACGGCAACGCAGCGCCGATGCCGCTGCGCGAGGACGCGCCCCTCGGTCCCACGAATCCGTACGGTCAATCGAAGCTCATGGTCGAGAAGATCCTCGGCGACCTCGCGACTTCCAACCCGCAGGCCTGGCGCATCGCTCTGCTTCGCTACTTCAACCCGGTGGGAGCGCATACGAGCGGCCTGATCGGCGAGGATCCGCAGGGCATTCCCAACAACCTCATGCCGAATATCGCCCAGGTCGCGGTGGGGACGCGCGACCGCGTGCGGATATTCGGCAGCGACTACCCGACGCGTGACGGCACCGGTATCCGCGACTATATCCACGTCGTGGACCTCGCCCGGGGACACCTCGCCGCGCTGGAAGCGCTGCGCCGTGAAGGTAGCGGGCTCACGGTCAACCTCGGCACCGGGCGCGGAATCTCGGTGCTCGAGGCGGTGCGCGCGTTCGAGCGCGCGAGCGGCCGGACGATCCCGACCGAGAAGGTGGCGCGGCGGGCCGGCGACGTGGCCGAATCCTACGCGGACCCCTCGCTCGCCGAGCGGGTGCTCGGCTGGAAGGCGGTGTTCGGGATCGACGACATGTGCCGGGATACCTGGCGGTGGCAAAGTATGAATCCCCACGGGTATCGGGAGAAGAGCGCGGACGCGACCGTGCGCGCGTAATGAAAGAGCCGGAGGGGCGCGAAGCCGCGGACCGTCCGGCCGAAACGGGAGGAACCACGACAAAATGAAAGTTCTCGTTACCGGCGCTGCCGGGTTCATCGGCTCCACGCTCGCGCATCGCCTGCTCGACCGCGGCGACCGCGTGGCAGGTGTCGACAACCTGAACGACTACTACGACGTGCCCCTGAAGCAGGCGCGCCTCGATCGCCTGAATGCCCGGTCCGGATTTGAATTCCACAAGCTGGATATCGTGGAGCGTAAGGGATTGGCCGCGCTGTTCGCCGCGGAGAAGTTCGACGCCGTCGTGCACCTCGCGGCGCAGGCCGGGGTACGCTACTCGATCGAAAACCCTTCGGCTTACATCGACGCGAACCTGGTAGGTTTCCTGCATGTGCTCGAAGGCTGCCGCCACTCGCGCGTCGGTCACCTGGTGTTCGCCTCGAGCAGCTCGGTGTACGGCGCCAACACGCGGCTGCCGTTTTCCGAGCACGACAATGTCGATCATCCGGTGTCGCTGTACGCAGCCACCAAGAAGGCCAACGAGCTGATGGCGCATAGCTACGCGAGCCTGTATGGAATGCCGTGCACCGGCCTGCGGTTCTTCACCGTGTACGGGCCCTGGGGACGCCCCGACATGGCCTTGTTCAAGTTCACCGAGGGGATCCTAGCTGGGCGCCCGATCCCGGTGTTCAACCGCGGGGACATGGTGCGCGACTTCACCTACGTCGACGACATCGTCGAAGGCGTCATCCGGGCGATGGACAAGCCCGCTTCACCCGACGCTCGCTGGAACGGCGAGCAGCCGGACCCGGCGACCAGCTACGCGCCCTGGCGCATCTACAACATCGGCAATAACCAGCCTGTAAAGCTGATGCGCTATATCGAGGTGCTCGAGCAGTGCCTCGGTCGCAAGGCCAAGCTTGAGCTGCTGCCCATGCAGCCAGGGGACGTTCCAGCGACCACGGCCGACGTGAGCGAGCTGCAGCAGGCGGTGGGGTACAAGCCGCAGACCCCGATCGAGGTCGGCGTGCGGCGGTTCGCAGAGTGGTACCAGTCCTATTACAAGAAGCCGGCGTAAATGCAATACTTCGCCTGATGTGGTATCCGAACCCCGCCGCCGCAGCCGCACACCGCGACAGACAGACGCGCACCCTGTTTGCCTGCATCGGCGTCTCCATGGCCTTGCACGCGCTGGCGATGTTCTCGTTTCCGGCCTCGCGGCCGGCGTCCCGTCCCGACCAGGCTCGGGACCTGACCGCGCTGTTCGCGTCGCTGTCCGAGCCGGTCGCACCCGCACCGGCTCCGAGAAGGCCGCGCGAGCGCCGCGAGCCCGAGGTCCCGACTCCGCTTCCAAAGCTCGAGCCTGCGCCCGTTGCCGCACCCCACACCGCGGAGCCCGCTCCCGCGCCGGCCGCCGCGCTCGCCGAGTCGCAGGCGATGGCGTCGTCCCAGATCCCGGCGCCCGCGAAGCCGGAGGCGGACATTCTCGACCCGAGCCTGTTCGATGCCTACCGGCTCGCGCTCATCAACGCCGCGAAGCGCTACAAGCGCTATCCCCCGCAGGCGATGGACAGAGGCTGGGAGGGGCGGGTCGAAATTCGCGTAGTGGTAGACGCGAACGGAGCGATCAAGAGCGCGCTGGTGAAGATCTCGAGCCGGTATCAGGTGCTGGACGAGCAGGCGCTCGACATGGTGAGGAAGGCGTTCAATGACCTCGCCCAGGTGCAGCCCGCGCCGCGCGGAAGGGAGTTCACGGTCGACGTGCCGGTGATCTTCGAGCTGCAGACCGGCTGACGCTGGGGCAACCTCAGGCGATTCCTACTCCAGGACGCGCCGCGCGCCGTCGAAGCGCCGGGTCCAGTACGCCGTGCGCATGTCCTCGACGCGCACCGCGGCGCCCGGCTTGGGGGCGTGAATGAAGCGATGGTCCCCGAGGTAGATTCCCACGTGGGAATAGGGCTGCCGCTCGGTGTTGTAGAAAACGAGATCGCCCGCGGCGAGTCCCGAGAGCGTCACGTGCCTGCCCATCCGGCTCTGGGCCTGCGCGTTGTGCGGCAGCTGGACGCCGTAGGCCTCGCGGTACACGTGCGCGACCAAGCCGCTGCAATCGAACCCGGTCTCGGGCGAGTCCCCTCCGCGCCGGTAGGGGACGCCTGCGACCGCGAGCGCCTGGAAGACGGCCTCGGGGCTGCGCGGCGAGGGCTGCGGTGCCGAGACGCAGCCGGAGAGAATCAAAGTGCTAAAAAACAAATAGATACAGCGCATAATTAAAGTAGATTAGACTATCGCACCATGGCTGTAAAGTAGGTGGCTACCTTATACGGCTTAGAGGGCACTGTCCTGGAGAAAATCCTCAACAAGACGAGCGGACCCATCGAGGCCGTTTTCGGGCCGGCCGGGCCGCTCGCCTCCGAGATTCCCGAGTACCGCGTCAGGTTGCAGCAGCAGGAGATGGCGGGCTGCGTCGCCGCGGCGATCGAGGACACCGCGGTGCTGGTATGCGAAGCGGGCACCGGGACGGGAAAAACCTTCGCCTATCTAGTTCCGGCGATCCTTTCGGGCGGCAAGGTCATCGTGTCGACCGGCACCAAGACGCTGCAGGATCAGCTTTATCGCCGCGACCTGCCGACGGTGCGCGCCGCACTGGGCGTGCCGCTCACGACGGCCCTGCTCAAGGGGCGCGCCAATTACCTGTGCCACTACCACCTAGAGCGCAATGTCGAGGCACAGCACGCGCGCGAGGTCGAGGCCGATCTGCGGCGCATCGCGAGCTTCGCGCGGACCACGCGCACTGGAGACAAGGGCGAGCTCGCCGATGTGCCGGAGGATGCGCGCGCGTGGGACCTGGCGACGTCGACGCGCGAGAACTGTCTCGGCCAGTCGTGCCCGCGCTACCGCGACTGCTTTGTCATGGCCGCGCGGCGGGAAGCCCTCGCCGCGGATCTGGTCGTCGTCAACCATCACCTGTTCTTCGCCGACGTCATGCTCAAGGACGAGGGCATGGCCGAGCTGCTTCCGGCCTGCAACACGGTGATCTTCGACGAGGCTCACCAGCTGCCCGACACGGCCACTCTTTTTTTCGGCGAGTCCCTGTCGACCGCGCAGCTCCTCGAGCTCGCGCGCGATGTCCGCGCCGAGACGCTCGCGGGAGCGGGGGATACCCCCGAGGCGCAGCGACTCGCCGCAGCACTGGAGAAAGCGGCGCGCGACTTGCGCATTGCCCTGCCGAGCGAGAGCGCACGCGTCACGGCCGCGGCGGCAGCGCGGGAGCGCGCCTTCGCGGAGGCGCTGGCGGCGCTCGCCGCCGCGCTGGCGTCGCTCGGCACCGCGCTCGAGATCCTGGCCGAAAGGAGCGAGGGCCTCGCGCGCTGCTCGGAGCGCGCGCGGCAGGCGCAGAGCCTGCTCGAGCGCTGGCAGGACGAAACACGCGCCGACCTGGTTCGGTGGATCGAGGTGCTGAGCCACTCGCTCAGGCTGAACGCGACTCCGCTCTCGGTCGCCGAGATTTTCCGCAGGCAGCTCGACGGCCGGCCGCGGGCGTGGATCTTCACCTCGGCGACGCTCGCGGTCGCGGGCGATTTCGGACACTACCGCAAGGAGATGGGCCTGCACGACGCGCGCACCGCCTGCTGGGGCAGTCCCTTCGACTATGCGTCGCAGGCCCTGCTGTGCGTGCCGAAGGGGCTCCCGGATCCGAACAGCGAGGAGCATACGCGCGCGGTCGTCGCGGCCTCGCTGCCCCTCGTGCGGGCGAGCGGCGGGCGCGCCTTCCTGCTGTTCACCACCCTGCGCGCCATGAGGCTGGCTCACCGGCTGCTGAGGGAGGAGTTCGAGCACGCCGGGCTCGCGTTCCCCCTGATGCTCCAGGGACAGGGCTCGCGCAGCGAGTTGCTCGAGCGCTTCCGCCGGCTCGGCAACGCCGTGCTCGTCGCAAGCGCGAGCTTCTGGGAAGGCGTCGATGTGCGGGGCGAAGCCTTGTCGCTGGTCATCATCGACAAGCTGCCGTTCGCTCCCCCGGACGATCCGGTGCTCGCCGCGCGTCTGGAGGCGCTGGAGCGCTCGGGCGGCAACCCGTTCCTCGACTATCAGCTGCCGCAAGCGGCGATCGCGCTCAAGCAAGGCGCGGGCAGGCTGATACGCGATGAGACCGACCGCGGCGTGCTCGTCATCTGCGACCCGAGGCTGCTCAGCAAGCCCTACGGCAAGCGCATCCTCGCGAGCCTGCCGCCGATGAAGCTCGCGCGCGAGCTGGGCGAGGCGGTGCGGTTCTTCGAGACGGCCGCGGCAGGGAGCCCGCAGGCGCTCAGCGGCCCAGCTGAGTGACGGCGCTCCTCGCCTCGTTGCGCTCGGGGAAGTTCTTGCGCAGTATGCGCTGGGCGTCGTCGCGCAAATCCTTCATCCCCAGGGCGTCGTAGGCCTGGATCATGATCTGCAGCGCTTCCTGCTGGGCGGGCGCTTCCGGGTAGTTCTTGAGCGCGTACTGCGCGCGGTTGGCGGCCGCGACGTAGGCGCCGCGCCGGATGTACCAGCGCGCGACGTGGACCTCGTGCGAGGCTAGCGCGTTGATCAGGTACTTCATGCGCGCGAGCGCATCGGGCGTGTACTTGCTCTCCGGGTAGCGCTGCGCCAGGTCCTTGAACGCGTCGAACGACTCGCGCGCCGACTTGGGGTCGCGCTCGGTCCGGTCCTGGTTGGCGAACTTACCCAGGAGGCCGAGGTCCTCGTTGAAGTACGCCAGCCCCTTCAGGTAGTAGGCGTAGTCGACGTTGGGGTGATTGGGATGCAGCTTGATGAAGCGCTCGGCCGCGGCGACCGCGGAGGCCTGCTCGTTCTGCCTGTAGTAGGCGTACGCGATCTCGAGCTGGCCCTGCTGCGAATAGCGGCCGTACGGGAAGCGCGCCTCCAGCGCCTCGTACCGCTTGATCGCGAGATCGTATTGCCCTCCGTCGAGGGCGTCCTTCGCCTCGGCGTAGAGCTTGTCGGCCGACATCGTGCCCGTGGGGTCGTGCTTGTCGACGAACGAGCACGCTGCCAAGGCGAGCGCGAATAAAGCTACACTACGTTTCACGATGGTCCGGTCCGGAAAGGCGGAAAATTATACCCTGCCGAGCAAGTCCAGACGCGTTCCGGAGTCGCTCGCCGGATTGCGCCTCGACAAGGCGCTCGCACGGATGTTCCCCGAGCATTCCAGGAACCGGCTCCAACGGTGGCTGAAGGACGGTCACGTCAGCCTCGACTCGCACTCTGCCAAGCCGAAGCAGAAAATCTGGGGCGGAGAGCGCGTCGAGATCTGCTCGCAGCCCGATCCCTCGCTCGTACCACATCGCGCCGAGCGCATCGCGCTCGACATCGTCTACGAGGACGACGATATCCTGGTGATCAACAAGCCTGCCGGCTTGGTGGTCCATCCCGGCAACGGCAACTGGCAGGGAACGCTGCTCAACGCGCTCCTGCATCATGTGCCGCAGCTCACCGCCTTGCCGCGCGCCGGCATCGTCCACCGCCTCGACAAGGATACGAGCGGACTGCTCGTCGTGGCCAAGACGCCGCAGGCGCAGACCGAGCTCGCGCGCCAGCTCGAGGCGCGCACCGTGAAGCGCGAGTACCTCGCGCTGGTGCACGGGACGGTGCGCTCGGGCGGGGAAGTGCGCGCGCCTGTCGGGCGCGATCCACGCCACCGCACGCGCATGGCGGTGGTCCCCGCCGGACGCCATGCCTTGACTCGCTTCCGGGTGGCGAAGCGCTTCGAGCACGCGTCGCTCCTCGAATGCAGCCTCGAAACGGGACGTACGCATCAGATCCGCGTGCACATGCAGTCGCTCGGGCATCCGCTGGTCGGCGACCCGGTGTACCGCGGCGGGCGCGATCCCGGCGCGCAGGGGCCGCGGCTTGCGCGCCAGGCGCTGCACGCGGCGCGGCTCGAGTTCGTGCACCCGGGATCGGGGGCGCACAGATCGTTTGCCGCGCCTTTGCCCGAGGACTTCCGCGCGCTGCTCGACTCGCTCCGGTGAGGAGCGCCCCCCACCCCGACTGGATCGTTCCAGATTGGCCGGCGGCAGAGCGGGTTCGGGCGCTCATCACCACCCGCGCGGGAGGCGTCAGCTCAGGGTCGTTCGAGAGCCTCAACCTCGGCGCGCGCGTCGGCGACGATCCCGGCTGCGTCGCGCGCAACCGTGCCATTCTTCGCGCCTGTCTTCCGGCCGAACCGGCCTGGGTCAGGCAGGTCCACGGCACCGCGGTCGTCGATCCGGAAGCGGCGAGCCCCGAGACGCAGGCCGATGCCGCGGTGACCCGGCAATCGGAACGTGTGTGCGTCGTCACCACGGCGGACTGCGTTCCGGTTTTCCTGAGCGATCGGGAGGGAAGCGCGGTGGGCGTCGCGCACGCCGGGTGGCGGGGACTCGCTGCGGGCGTCATCGAGGCGGCGGTGAAGGCGATGGCCGCGCCGGCCGCGGACCTGATCGCCTACATCGGCCCGGGAATCGGTCCGCTTCGCTACGAAGTCGGTGAGGAGGTTCGTCGCGCCTTCGTCGATCGCGATCCGGCCGCCGCGGGCTCGTTCGCGCCGTGCGGCGGCGGAAAGTACCTCGCCGATCTGTATGCTCTGGCCCGCGGGCGGCTCGCCGCGGTGGGCGTCACCTCCATCTACGGCGGGGGATTCTGCACCGCGAGCGAGCAGCGCTTCTTCTCCTTCCGCAGGGACCGCACAACGGGCAGAATGGCGAGCCTTATCTGGCTCGAGGACATGTAACCGTGCCTACGCTGGCATGGATTTCGGCAGCGGCCGTCGCGGGAAGCGCCATCAGCGTCGCGATCGCGGCGCTGTTCGCCCTGTCCGCGCCAGCGAGCTGGGTGCCCGCACTGGTGAGCTTCGCCATCGGGGCGCTGCTGGGAGCGGTGTTCCTGGAGATCCTGCCGCACGCGATCGGCGCCGCGGGAAGCCTCCAGGCGACCTTCGCCACCGTGCTCGGCGGGATCCTCGGATTCTTCGTCCTGGAGAAGCTGGTGCTGTGGCGGCATTGCCACGTCGAGGACTGCGAAGCCCACGACCAGCACGTCCGGCCGGACGACCACGGGCGCAGCGGGCTGATGATCATCATCGGCGACGCATTCCACAATTTCGTCGACGGCATCCTGATCGCGGCGGCTTTCCTGCAAAGCACCGAGCTCGGCGTGGTGACGGCGGCGGCGATCATCGCCCACGAGATCCCTCAGGAGATCGGCGACTTCGTGATCCTGCTTCACTCCGGCTACGGCCGGGCCACCGCGCTCGCGCTCAACCTGCTGTCGAGCTTGGCGATGCTGGCGGGGGCGCTGCTCGCCTACTTCACCCTGCAGTCGGCCGTGGAGTGGATCGCGACCGTGCTGGCCCTGGCGGCCGCGAGCATGATCTACGTTGCCGTCGCGGACCTCATCCCCGGCCTGCACCGGCGCCCCGAGCTGGGCGCCACGGCACAGCAGGTGGTGTTGATCGCGCTGGGCGTCGGCCTCATCTGGCTGGTCGGCGATCTGGTGCGTGCGGCTTAACCTCGTCCTCGCCGGGGTGCTCGCGCTCGGGGTCGTCGACGCCTTCGCGCAGGACGCCGAGGAGGAAGCCTACGGCGCCAAGTTCCAGGCGACCTACGTGTGGCAGCGCAAGTATCCCTTCGGCGCAGCGTACACGGGCACGAACAGCCTCGCTCCGGAACGAGAGAAGAGCTACTCCTTCACCGCGACCGCGGCGCTCGGCGCCCGGACCTGGAAGGGTGGCGAGGTCTATTTCGACCCCGAGGTCGCGCAGGGCGCGCCCTTGTCCCATCTCACGGGCCTGGGCGGATTCACCAACGGGGAGATCGCACGCACGACCGGGCCGACTCCGTCGTTCTACGTCGCCAGGGCGTTCCTTCGACAGACTTGGGGCTTAGGCGCAGACCGGGAAGCGGTCGAGTCGGACGCGAACCAGCTTGCCGGATCCGTCGAGCGCCGCCGATTGGTACTCACGGCAGGGAAGCTCTCGCTGCAGGATCTTTTCGACGACAACGCCTACAGCCACGATCCGCGCACCCAGTTCCTCAACTGGTCGTTGATGACTCACGGTGCCTGGGACTTCGCGGCGGATGCGCGCGGCTACTCCTGGGGCGTTGCGCTGGAGTACTTCGACGGTCCCTGGGTCTTGCGCGGGGCGCGCTTCATGATGCCCAAGCAGTCGAACGGCCTCGCGCTCAATCCACGCATCTTCTACAGCTTCGGCGACCAGATCGAGATTGAGCACGCGCACCTGCTCGGCGGCCGCGCGGGGAAGGTGCGCGTGCTTGCGTACAGGAACCAGGCGGACATGGGCGGGTACCGCGATTCCCTCGACGACGCTGCGGCGAGCGGCGCTACGCCCGACCTCGCGACCTCGCGCAGGAAAAGGGTGAAGTACGGATTCGGAATCAATATCGAGCAAAGCCTGTCTGCAGACATCGGCGTGTTCGCCCGCGGAAGCTGGAACAACGGCAAAGCCGAAGAGTTTGCTTTTACCGAAATCGACCGGTCAGTTTCCGCGGGCATGCTGATCAAGGGCGCGTCCTGGGGACGGCCTTCGGATTCCATCGGCGTCGCCCTGGTGAGAAACGGTATCTCGGGACCCCACAGCGACTACCTCGCGGCGGGCGGCCTGGGCTTTTTCATCGGCGATGGGCGGCTGACCTACCGCACGGAAAACATCTTCGAGGCTTTCTACAGCCTCGGCGTGGTGAAAGAGGTCTGGATCTCGGCCGATTTCCAGAGGATCTTCGACCCGGCCTACAACGCCGACCGCGGCCCGGTCAGCGTCGCCTCCGCGCGCTTCCACTACGGCTTCTAGGGGTCAGGCGAGTTTGGGATGCATGACGGCGAAGAGCCAGGTCTCGCCGTCGACGCGCCGCAGCCACCACACCGAGCCCTTGGCGATGTGCCAGTCCGCTTCGTCGCCTGCGAGCAGCGTGGCCGCAACGCGGCCGATCGTGGGCTGGTGACCCACGATCAAGACCGCCTTCGGGCGCGTCGGCCAGCCGGTCGCCGCGATGAGGTCTGCGGCGACGGCGCCGGTGCCGACTTCGACGGCGGTCGCGAAGCGAAGTCCCAGCGCGGCGGCCGTCTCCTGCGCGCGGGCCGCGGGACTCACCAGGATCTCGCAGCGCTTGGGCAGGCGCGGCTTGAGCCAGGCGGCGACGCGCTTCGCCTGGTCGCGACCGTGCTTGGTGAGCTTGCGCGCGCTGTCTGGACTGCCGTCCTCGGCCTCCGCGTGGCGCCAGAGAATCAGATCCATAGGAGTATTATCCGGGAACGCTCTCGTCTTGACAGGGCGAACCCCACCTAAGGAGACGATCGATGGCCAAAGCTGACGGAGTCTACCGGATCACCGAAGTAATCGGAACGAGCTCGACGTCGTGGGAGGACGCGGCGAAAAAAGCGGTGGAGACTGCGTCCAAGACGCTGCGCGACCTTCGCGTCGCCGAGGTGGTCAAGCAGGACCTGAAGATCGAGAGCGGCAAGGTGGTCGCGTACCGCACGCGCGTGATGCTGTCGTTCAAGTACGAGAGATAGCCCGCCTATTGCTTGCCCGACGCCGAGATCGCCTTGCGGACGAACGCCTTGCGCTCGTTCTTGTCCTCGATCTCCTCGGCGATGAGCAGGTAGAGCTCGCCCGTATCGCGCGCCTTGGCTGCGGCGCGCTTCACAACGATTTTGGCGACCGCGCCGATATACCTGGCGAGCGCCGCCTCGGCCTTGGCGAGCGTCTGCGGGTCGATGTTCGAGGGCCCCGAAGGCGGCATGGACTGCGTGCGGCGCACCGGATCGCCGGTCGGCGTCGACTTGTCGCCCGAGAATTTCTTGACGAAAGCCGCGCGCGCCTTCTCGTCCGAGATGTCCGCCGACACCAGGTCGGCGAGGCCTGCGACGGTATAGGTCTTCTTCGCCGCGGCCCTGATCACCACCGGGGCGATCGGGCCGATGTGCTTGGCGAGCTCGTCCTCGACCCTCTTCAGGGTCTCGCGGTCGAACACGACGCCCGTCGGCAGGGTGGTCTGCGGCGTGGACAGGGGGGTCGAGGGTTCGACCCTCACGGTCTTCTGATCGGACGTGCTGGTCAACCCGGGGAGCGACGCGCGGAAGTCCGCCACCGACTGCGGCCGGCGCTCCTCGTGCGGTGTCAGGGCCCAGTCGATCGCCGCGAGCAGATCGGCTCCGTAGCGCGAGCGGTCCGCGGCCTGCATCGCCGGCGGCAGCATGTCCTGGCGCACGCGCGCGACCGCCTCGACCGGCCTCTTGCCGGTGATCATCCAGTACAGGACTCCGCCGAAGGCGTAGAGGTCGCTCCAGGGCCCCTGCTGCCCCTGCGAATGGTATTGCTCGATGGGGGCGTACCCAGGGGTGACGATCGCGGTCAGCTCTGTTGCCGACGACGCGACGCGGGCGGAGCCGAAGTCGAGCAGCACCGGCGAGCCGTCGTCGCGCATGAAGATGTTGCTCGGCTTGATGTCGCGGTGCAGGTACCCGGTGCGGTGTATGAGGTCCAGGCCGTCGAGCAGCGGGCCCGCGATCCCCAGGACCGCGCTCTGGTCGAGCGGCCTGCGGCTGCGGATCCACTCCCCGAGCGGCTGCCCCGCGACGAACTCCATCACCATGTATGCGGTGTGGTTCGCCTCGAAGAAGCGCAGCACCCTGACGATGTTCGGGTGACGGAACGAGGCGAGCGTGCGCGACTCGTCGAGGAAGCGCGACAGGCCCCACTTGAAGGATTCGGAGGTGGACTCGCCCTTGGACTGGACCGACTGGTCGTCGCCGCGCTGTGCGAGGTCGCCGGGGAGGTACTCCTTGATCGCGACCTTGAGGTTGAGGTTCGAGTCGGTCGCGAGATAGGTCAGACCGAAGCCGCCGATCCCCAGGGTCTGCTCGATCTTGTACTCGTGCAGCGCATAACCCTTGGGGAGAGCGATATCGGCGGCCATCGCTCGCTGCTATTTCTGGTCGATCAGGCTGATCGCCTTCTCAAGGCTGCGGCGCATGCGGTTGAACGACTTCGCGAGCAGCGACACCTCGTCGCGCCCGGACTCGTCGAACTCGGGGATCTCCAGATCGCCTGTGCTCATGCGGTCGGCGGCGTCCGACATCACGGTGATGGGACGCACGATCAAGTAAGAGAGCATGAAGTTCAGGATGATGAACAGCACCACGAAGACGCCGGTCAGCGAGGCCATGAACGTGAAGAACGCGCGGTTCGCGTTGCGGATCGGCAGCAACATCGGCACGGACACGACCTGGGCGCCGATGACTTCATTGAGCTTCCAGCCGAAGCCGTTGTTGGTGCCGTAGAGCTTCACCATCGACGCCGGTGCGAGCTCGGGAGTGGTGTGGCAGGCGAGGCAGGCCGGGTCCTTGATCAGGAAAGGCCGCGCGAGAAACATCGACGTCCCCAGGGGCGTGTCCCGAGTGCCGGAGATCTCGCCGCGGCCAGGATCGTTGCGGAACGTGTTGACGATGTCGGCTTCCCATTCGACGGCGCGGTCGCGCGGGTTGGTCGGGTTGAGCGCAGCTTCCTTGTACGCGTAGTCCGGGTACTTCTTGCGCAGCTGGTTCATGATCTCGGTGGCCGCGAAGGCGGGCACGCTCTGCGGCAGGAACTCGTCTTCCTTCTGCACCAGCTTGTCGCGCACCTGGCTGACGGTGTAGGTGCGCATCGACAGCGCCGCCTCCATCATCACGCCCGCGTTGCGCAGCACTTCGTCGCGCGCGGTCTTGTGGAGCAGGTCGTAGGAAACGTATCCGGACACCCCCAGCCCCAGGACGAACACCAGGAAAAGCACCAGATTGAACTTGAGCCTCAGACCCATGATCCCTCCCAGTTCCCCGGGCGTCGCCCGGGGCTACTCCATTATAGTCAGATCGCTCGGTGCTCCACACCTCAAAGCAATACGAGCCAGGACGTGGTTTGGATGGGGCAGTCGCCCACAAGCCCGGTGCCGACGTGAAAAAATGCCGGTCAGGTTCTCGGTCCGCCCTTGTACGGGCAGTTTGGCTTGGTGCAATCGGCGTACAACTGCAGCGAGTGATCGCGGATCACGAAGCCGCGCTCCTTCGCGACCTTGATCTGGCGCTTCTCGATTTCGGCGTCGTAGAACTCCTCGACCCGTCCGCAGGTGACGCACACCAGGTGATCATGGTGGCTACCCTCGTTCAGCTCGAACACCGCCTTGCCCGACTCGAAGTGATGGCGCTTGAGGATGCCGGCATGCTCGAACTGGGTCAACACGCGGTAGACCGTGGCGAGGCCGATGTCCAGTCCCTCGCCGATGAGGATGCGGTACACGTCCTCGGCCGACAGGTGCCGCACCTTGCTGCTCTCGAACAGCTTCAGTATGCGCAGCCGCGGGCCGGTCGCCTTCAGGCCGCTGGTCTTGAGATCGTGAACGTTCGTCACAGGGTTGCTTCGGAGAGGAAGGCCGTTTCCGCTATGATATATCGTTTTCCGTCGTGGAAGAATCGTGTCGCGAACTCCGCTCCTAGCCCTGCCGCTGCTCGTCGCGGCCTGCGGTGCGCTCAGTCCCTACCGGATGGAGATCCAGCAGGGCAACTACGTGACCCAGGACATGGTCGCGCAGCTCAAGCCGGGCCTGACGCGCGACCAGGTGCGCTTCGTCATGGGCACGCCGCTGGTGAGCGACATCTTCCATGAGGAGCGCTGGGACTACGTGTTCGTGCGCCAGCGCGCCAACAGCCAGGATATCGAGCAGCGCCGCATCGCGGTGTTCTTCGAGGACGGCAAGCTGAAGCGCGTGGACGGAGACATCGTCGCCGCGGCCTCCGGGAAGCCGGCGCAGTGAAGCTCGTCATCGCCGGAGCGGGCGGCCGCATGGGGCGCGCACTCATCGAGCTGGTGTCGCGGTCGGCGGACCTTGAGCTCGCCGGCGCGCTCGAGGCCCCGGATAGCCCGCTGATCGGCAAGGACGCGGGCGAGCTCGCGGGCCGGCCAAACGGCGTCAGGATTTCTGCAGGTTTCACCGGCGGCGATTGCCTCATCGATTTCACGCGCCCCGAGGGGGCGCTCGCCAACCTCGAACACTGCCTGGCCAAGGGGATGCGCATGGTCGTCGGCACCACGGGCTTCACCGCGCCGCAGAACCAGCGCATTGCCGATGCTGCAAAGCGCATCGCGATCGTGCAGGCGCCGAACATGTCGGCAGGGGTGAACCTCGCGATCACGCTCGCGGAGCGGGCGGCACGCGCCCTGGGCGAAGGCTACGACGTCGAGATCCTCGAAGCGCACCACCGTCACAAGATCGACGCGCCCTCGGGAACGGCGCTGGCGTTCGGCGCCGCGGTCGCCGGCGCACTGCGACGGGACCTGGCGCGCGACGCGGTCCACGGACGCAAGGGCGAGGTCGGCGAGCGCAAGCCTGGGTCGATCGGATTCCACGCGATTCGCGGCGGCGACATCGTCGGCGAGCACACGGTCATGTTCGCAGGCGAGGGCGAGCGCCTGGAGATCACGGTGCGCTCGACGAGCCGCGCCACCTACGCCCTGGGCGCGCTCAGGGCGGCGCGCTTCCTCGCGAGCAAGCAGGCCGGCCTGTACGACATGCGCGACGTGCTGGGGCTGCGCGAAGCCTAGCAGTCAACTGCGCTTCAGCGCGCGCAGGGCCTGGCTGGTCCACGCCTGGTCGATTCCCTCGATCAGCTCGTCCGCGCTCTTGTAGCGGTTGCGAGGATCGACGGCGATCATCCGGTCGAGGATGGGCTGGTACCCGGCCAGCGCCTCCGGAAGCCTGGGGCGCGGCGCGCTCACGTGGAGGGCGATCACGCCCGACACCGACTCGGCCTCGAATGGGCGCGTTCCAGTGAGCATCTCGTAGAAGATCACCCCGAGCGAATAGATGTCCGACTGGGCCGTCGCCGGGTTGCCCTCGATCTGCTCGGGTGACACGTAGTACGGCGTGCCGTAGAGCTCGCCGTGGCGCGTGCGGTTCCTCGGGTCGTCGAGGCGCTTCGCGATGCCGAAATCCGCGAGCACGATGCTGCCGTCGGCGCGCGCCATCAGGTTGCCGGGCTTGATGTCGCGGTGGATAACGCCGCGACTGTGCACCTCGCGCAGCGCGCTCGCGGCCTGGGCGAGCAGCGACAGCGCCTGCCGCTCGCTCAGACCCTGGTTGATCACCCCGGCGAGGCTGCCGCTGGGGAAGTACTCCATCGCGATGTAGGCGTGGCGGTCGCTGAAGCCGCGGTCGTAGATCTTGACCACGTTCGGATGGTTGATCGAGGAGATGATGTCGAACTCCTGCACGAAGCGCTGCAGGAGAACCTCGTCCAGTCCCGCGGTCGCGTCGAGGATCTTGAGCACGACCTGCTGCTTGTCGCTCTCCCGCTCGGCGAGGTACACCACGGAGGACCCGCCGCGCGCGAGCTTCGACACCAGGCGGTAGCCCTGCACCGACAGGACCTTGTCGCCGAGGTCGCCGGTCATGATGCTCAGGGTGATGCCCAGCGCTGCCTTCGCCGCCTCGGCGGTGACCCTGGCGTTCTCGCTGAGAGCCTGCCGCATGTCCTCGGGGATGTGCACCGCGACGTCGTCGGTCGCGCTCGCCGCGATGCCTATGACTTCGTGGGCCAGCACGGGCGCGCTGCGTCCGCGCAGCTGCAGCTCGCGCTTGGAGCCGACAGAGATCGCGGAGCGCGTCAGGTCGACGGTCGCCTCGCTCGCGACCACGGCCCAGCCCAGCGTCTTGGTCTGGCCTTCGAGGCGGGACGCGACGTTGACGGTGTCGCCCACCGCGGTGAGCTCGCCGCGGCCGGGCATGCCGACGTGGCACAGCAGGACCTCGCCGCTGTGTATGCCGACGCCGATGGAGAACTCGGGCAGACTCTTTCGCGAATGGCGCTGCGCGAGCCACTTGCGGAATTCGAGCGCCGCGAGCTGCATCGCGAGCCCCGAGCGCACGGCGCGGTGCGCGTGGTCCCCGATTTTCTCGTTGGGTAGGCCCTCGAACAGCGCCATGATGCCGTCACCGATGAATTTCATGATCACGCCGCGGTGGCGGAGGACGGGCGCGCACGCGGTCTCGAGGTAGGCGTTGAGCAGCTCGGCGATCTCGTCGTGGGTGAGCCGCTCCGAATAGGTGGTGAAGTTGCGAATATCCGAGAACAGGACCGTTGCGTCGGCGATCCGCCCGGTCAGCGTCGCCGTATCGGCTTCCTCGAACGCGGCGCTGCCGTCGCCGCCAAGGATCTTCTCGCGGAACTTCAGCGTGAGGCGGTCCTGTGGCGGGACCAGCCTCGCGGCCACGGCCTGCGTCAGCGACTCGAATTTCTTCAGGCGGCTGTTGACCGCCTCGAGGAGCTCGCTGCGGGTGAAGGGCTTGGGCAGGTAGTCGTCCGCGCCGAGGTTCATTCCCCGGCGCGTGCTGGAGCGGTCGTCGAGCGCGGTGAGGAAGATGAACGGGATCTCGGCGAAGCGCGGCTCGGCGCGCAGCGCCTCGAGCACCGCGAAACCGTCCATGTCGGGCATCATCACGTCGCACAGGATCAGGTCCGGCGGATCGCTGCGCGCGAGCTCCAGCCCGACGCGCCCGTTTTCGGCCCCGACGGCGGAGTAGCGCTCGACCTTCAGCATCAGCATGATGTTGTTGCGGATGCTGGGCTCGTCCTCGATGACGAGCACCTTCTTCGGTGCGACGGTTTCCATCAGCTCACCCCGGCCGGCTGGCTCGCCTGCGTGAGCGGAAGCACCACTGTGAACCGCGTCCCCGCGCCGACCGCGCTTTTCAGGCTGATGTGGCCGCCGTGCAGCTCCACCGCCTTCTTGACGATGGCTAGGCCCAAACCGGTTCCCGGCCTGTTCTCGACGTTGGTGGCGCGCTGGAAGCTTTCGAACATCCGCGGCTGGTCCGCCGGCGGGATGCCGATGCCGCGGTCCTGGATCTCGATCGCCGCGTTCTCGTCGCGGCGCTCGAGCAGGAACGTCACCTCGCTGCCGGGCGGTGAGTACTTGACCGCGTTGGACAGGAGGTTGTTCAGGATGTGGCGCAGCAGGCGCTCGTCCATGAGCGCCTCGAGGCGGTCGAAGCGGTCGTCGAGCGTGATGACGTGGTGCCGCCCCTGGGCGATGCGGAATTCGGCGACCACGCGGGTGCAGAGCTCGCGCAGGTTCGTCGGGCCGAGGTTGAGCTTGAGCACGCCCGACTCCGCGCGTCCCAGGGTGAGGACGTCGTCTATCATCTCGCTCATGCGCTTCGCGCTGGCCTGGATGGTCTGCAGGAGGTTGCGCTTCTCCTCGGTGCCCAGGCTCTCCGAGTAGTGCTCCAGCAACTCCGCCGAGGATAGCATCGTGGCCAGCGGCGTGCGGAATTCGTGCGACGCGGTCGACACGAATTTCGACTTCATCTCCGACAGCTCCTTCTCGCGCTGCACCGCAGCCAGCAGCTCGACCTCGGCGCGCTTGCGGTCGTCGATATCCACGTTGACTCCGCTCATGCGCAGCGCGCGGCCTTGCGCGTCCCGCTCGACCACCCTGCCACGGGAGAGGCTCCACACCCAGCCCCCGGCGAGAGTCCTGATGCGGTACTCCGCCATGTACTCGGATTCCTTGCCCTTAAGGCTGTCGACCAGCGTCGCCTTCACCCTCTGGAGGTCCTCGGGGTGCACCATCTGCGCGAGCTCTTCCACGGTTTTCGCGCTTGTTTCCTTGCCCACCTTGAGGATGATCGACCAGCTGCCGCCGAGAAATACGCTGGTCCGGCGCGCGTCCCAGTCCCAGATGAGGATGTTCGCCGCCTGCAAGGCCAGGTCCAGGCGCTCCTTCGCCTCCTTGACCTGCTCGAGGAGGCGCTCGTTCTCCCTGCCGAACGTGAGTGTCTCGGTGAGCGCCCGGTTGGAGGACAGGTAGAGCGCGAGCAGCACCGCGGCGAACACCAGGATCAGGATCCCGGCGGAGGTGTTGAAGGCGCCACCCTGCGAGAACAGCAGGCCGATCATGGGCGCGAAGATCGGGACGATCAGGCAGGCGAAGGCCTTGGGGCTGGGCGCGAGCGCCGGCGGAAGGCCCATCGCCACGCTGCCGATCAGGAAAGGTATCAGGACCTCGTGCAGCTGGCCGCGCGCAGGGTAGAGCAGCATCACGGTCAGGCCCCAGGTCGCGCCGACGGCGGCGCTGGCGAGGCAGAAATAGCCCTCCCAGCGCAGCGCCCCTTCCGGCCCGGGCTTGCGCACGGCGTAGACGCGGTTGAAGGCGATGCGCACCAGGCTCGCGACCACCAGCCAGACCAGCCACGCGACGAGCAACTGGTCGCTGATGTACCCCCACAAGGCGAAGGCCGCGATGACCGAGACGGCGAATATGGCCGGAACGTCCTTTCCGGCCAGCCGGAACAGCAGCGACACCCTTTGAGGCAGGAATTCGGCCGAGGACAGCGCGGAATTCGAGACGGGCGGCGTAGCCAAGTTCCCTTTTCTTGTGAGGATGGTGACGCCGAATTTTGGCATGGTTTCGCGCGCCGCGGCGACTGCGGCGCGACCAGCGCGACGGAGTTTGATGGAGCGGGGCGAATCACGATATAATTTCTCGCTCGTAGAGCGGGACCGGTGCAAGCCGGTCCCGCTCTGCACGTCTGGCCGCCAAAATGAGCCTTCCGCCGTGCTCGATACCCCGCCCGCCCTGCTGGTATTAGCCGACGGAACGATCTTCCGGGGCAGCTCCGTAGGCGCCCCGGGCCTCGCTTCAGGCGAAGTCGTCTTCAACACTGCCATCACCGGATACCAGGAGATCCTCACCGATCCCTCGTATTGCCGCCAGATTGTCACCCTCACCCATCCGCACGTCGGCAACACGGGCACCAACGCCGAGGACATGGAGTCGGCCAAGGTGTTCGCCGCTGGGCTGGTGGTCCGGGACGTCCCGGCGCGGGTCTCGAGCTGGCGCGCCCAGGGCGGTCTGCGGGATTTCCTGATCGCGAACGGCGTTCCCGGCATCGCCGGGCTGGACACTCGGCGGCTGACGCGCATCCTGCGTGAGAAGGGCTCGCAGAACGGCGCGCTGCTCGCGGGCTCGGACGACGTCGAGCGCGCGTTAGCGGCCGCGCGCGCCTTTCCCGGGCTCGCCGGGATGGACCTCGCGAAGGTCGTGAGCACCTCGGCGCCTTACGAGTGGGCACAGGGCAAGTGGCAGACCGGCGGAGGATTCGCACAGGGGTCGGCGCCGCGCTTTCACGTCGTGGCCTACGACTACGGCGTGAAGCGCAACATCCTGCGCCTGCTGGTCGAGCGCGGCTGCCGGGTCACGGTGCTCCCCGCGCAGACGAGCGCCGCCGAGGCGCTGGCGCTCAAGCCCGACGGCGTGTTCCTGTCAAACGGCCCGGGCGATCCGGAGCCCTGCGACTACGCCATCCGCGCGATCCGCGAAATCATCGACGCCGGCGTGCCGACCTTCGGCATCTGCCTGGGCCACCAGCTCATGGGCCTCGCCTCGGGCGCGAAGACCCTGAAGATGAAGTTCGGCCACCACGGCGCCAACCACCCGGTGAAGGACGTGGAGACCGGCACCGTGGTCGTGACCAGCCAGAACCACGGCTTCGCGGTCGATCCGGGCACGCTGCCGGCGAACCTGAAGTCCACGCACGTGTCGCTCTTCGATGGCAGCCTGCAAGGTCTCAAGCGCACCGACCGCCCGGCGTTCTGCTTCCAGGGCCACCCCGAGGCGAGCCCGGGGCCGCACGACATCGGCTACCTCTTCGACCGGTTCGCGAAGATGATGGAGGAGCGCAAGCGTGCCTAAGCGCACCGACATCAAGAGCGTGCTCATCATCGGCGCGGGGCCGATCGTCATCGGCCAGGCCTGCGAGTTCGACTATTCCGGAGCGCAGGCGTGCAAGGCGCTGCGCGAGGAAGGCTACAAGGTGATCCTGGTCAACTCCAATCCGGCGACCATCATGACCGACCCGGAGATGGCCGACGTCACCTACATCGAGCCGATCAACTGGCAGATGCTCGAAGCGATCATCGCGCGCGAGCGCCCCGACGCGCTGCTGCCCACCATGGGCGGCCAGACGGGACTGAACTGCGCGCTCGACCTCGCGAGAAACGGCGTGCTCGCCAAGTACAAGGTCGAGATGATCGGCGCCTCGAGCGAGGCGATCGACAAGGCCGAGGATCGCGAGAAATTCAAGCAGGCGATGGCCAGGATCGGCCTCGCCTGCCCGCGGTCGAGCCTCGCGCACTCGATGGATGAGGCACTCAGGATTCAGCCCGAGATCGGCTTCCCGGTGGTGATCCGTCCGTCGTTTACGCTGGGCGGCTCGGGCGGCGGCATCGCCTATAACCGCGAGGAGTTCGTCGCGATCTGCGAGCGGGGCCTCGACGCCTCGCCGACGCGCGAGCTGCTGATCGAGGAGTCGGTGATCGGCTGGAAAGAGTTCGAGATGGAAGTGGTGCGCGACCGCAAGGACAACTGCATCATCGTGTGCTCGATCGAGAACCTCGACCCGATGGGCGTGCACACCGGCGACTCGATCACGGTGGCGCCGGCGCAAACGCTCACCGACAAGGAATACCAGATAATGCGGGACGCGTCGATCGCCGTGCTGCGCGAGATCGGCGTGGACACCGGAGGCTCGAACGTGCAGTTCGCGGTGGACCCCAGAACCGGGCGCATGCTGGTGATCGAGATGAACCCGCGCGTGTCGCGCTCCTCCGCGCTCGCGTCCAAGGCGACCGGCTTCCCGATCGCCAAGGTCGCCGCGAAGCTCGCGATCGGCTACACGCTCGACGAGCTCAAGAACGAGATCACCGGCGGAGCGACTCCGGCTTCCTTCGAGCCCAGCATCGATTACATCGTCACCAAGGTGCCGCGCTTCGCGTTCGAGAAATTTCCGCAGGCGAACGACCGGCTGACGACGCAGATGAAATCGGTGGGCGAGGTGATGGCGATCGGCCGCACCTTCCAGGAGTCCTTCCAGAAGGCGCTGCGCGGCCTGGAGGTCGGCGTGGACGGGCTCAACCAGAAAACCACCGACCGCGAGACGCTGGAGAAGGAGCTGGGCGACCCGGGGCCCGAGCGCATCTGGTACGTGGGCGACGCGTTCGAGAACGGCTTCACGCTCGAGGAGGTTCACCAGCTCACCCACATCGATCCCTGGTACCTCGAGCAGATCAAGGAGATCGTCGACCTGGAAATGGAGCTCGACGACAAGCGTCTCGCGGACATCGACGCCGCGACGCTGCGCGTGCTCAAGCGCAAGGGCTTTTCCGACCGCCGGCTCGCGCACCTGTTGCGCGCGAGCGAGTGGGACGTGCGCGCGGTGCGGCGCGCCTTCGGCATCCGCCCCGTGTACAAGCGGGTCGACACCTGCGCGGCGGAATTCGCGACGAAGACCGCTTACATGTACTCCACTTACGAGGAGGAGTGCGAGTCGCAGCCGACCGACCGCAGGAAGGTGATCGTGCTGGGCGGTGGGCCGAACCGCATCGGTCAGGGCATCGAGTTCGACTACTGCTGCGTGCACGCGGCGCTGGCGCTGCGCGAGGACGGCTTCGAGACCATCATGGTCAACTGCAACCCCGAGACGGTCTCGACCGACTACGACACCTCCGACCGGCTGTACTTCGAGCCGCTCACCCTGGAGGACGTGCTCGAGATCGTCGACAAGGAGAAGCCCTACGGCGTGATCGTCCAGTTCGGCGGTCAGACGCCGCTCAAGCTCGCGCGGGACCTCGAGGCGAACGGCGTGCCCATCATCGGCACCTCGCCCGACATGATCGACATGGCCGAGGATCGCGAGCGCTTCCAGAAGCTGATCGACCGGCTCGGCCTGAAGCAGCCGCCGAACCGCTCCGCGCGCACGGAGAGCGACGCGCTGCAGCTCGCCGGCGAGATCGGCTACCCGCTGGTGGTGCGCCCGAGCTACGTGCTCGGCGGCCGCGCGATGGAGATCGTGCACGAGCAGAAGGATCTCGAGCGCTACATGCGCGAGGCGGTGAAGGTGTCGAACGACTCGCCGGTGCTGCTCGACCGGTTCCTGTCCGACGCCACCGAAGTCGACGTGGACGCAGTCTGCGACGGCGAGGACGTGCTGATCGGCGGGGTCATGGAGCACATCGAGCAGGCGGGCGTGCACTCGGGCGACTCGGCGTGCTCGCTGCCGCCGTACTCGCTCACCGCCGAGATCGAGGCCGAGCTGCGCCGCCAGACGGTCGAGCTCGCGCGCGGGCTGAAGGTCGTGGGCTTGATGAACGTCCAGTTCGCGATCCAGAAGGGCGTGATCTACGTGCTCGAAGTCAACCCCCGCGCCTCGCGCACCGTGCCCTTCGTCGGCAAGGCCACCGGCCTTCCGCTAGCCAAGATCGCCGCGCGTTGCATGGTCGGCAAGACGCTCGCCCAGCAAGGAATGAGAAGCGAGGTGGTCCCCGGCTACTTCTCGGTGAAGGAGGCGGTGTTCCCGTTCGTGAAATTCCCCGATGTCGACACCATTCTCGGCCCGGAGATGAAGTCCACCGGCGAAGTCATGGGCGTGGGGCGGACTTTCGGCGAAGCGTTCGTCAAGTCGCAGCAGGCTGCGGGGGCGAAGCTGCCCGAGACCGGCACCGCGTTCATCAGCGTGCGCGACGGCGACAAGCTCGCGGTCGTGCCGGTGGCGCGTGACCTGATCGAGCTGGGCTTCAGGCTGATCGCGACGCGCGGCACGGCCGCGGTGCTCGCCGCGCACGGGCTCGCAGTCGTGGTGGTCAACAAGGTTGCCGAAGGCCGGCCGCATATCGTCGACATGATCAAGAACGGCGAGGTAAGCCTGGTGGTGAATACCGTGGAGGAGAAGCGCACCGCAGTGTCGGACTCGCGCTCCATCCGGACCAGCACGGTGCAGCGGCGCGTGACCTACTACACGACAGTTGCGGGCGCACGAGCGGCGTGCGAGGGCATGAGGCACATGAAGAACTTGATCCCGTATCCCCTGCAGGGGCTGCACGCCGGGCTGCGCTCGCGCGGGCCTATTGCAAAATGGTTGGAAAAGTGGTCACATTAAACCGCTTTCCGCGGTTCCTCTGTATCGAATAACCCAAGCCGCTGCCTGGCGCCCGAGGCGCCGGGAAACGCTTTTTCGACATGAGCACGATACCTTTGACGACGACTGGAGCGGAGCTGCTGCGGCAGGAGCTGCAGCGGCTGAAGACCGTCGACCGGCCGAACGCGATCACGGCGATCTCGGAGGCACGCACGCACGGCGACCTCTCGGAGAACGCCGAGTACGACGCGGCCAAGGAGCGCCAGAGCTTCATCGAGGGCCGCATCAAGGAAATCGAGGCCAAGCTCGCCAACTGCCAGATCATCGACCCCAAGCTGCTCGATGCCGAAGGGCGCTGCGTGTTCGGCGCGACCGTGGACTTGGAGGAAAAGAACGGAGAGTCGGTCACCTACCAGATCGTCGGCGACGACGAGGCCGACATCAAGAAAGGCAAGATCTCCGTCGGCTCGCCGATCGCTCGGGCGATCATCGGCAAATACGCCGGCGACCGGGTCGAGGTGCAGACGCCCGGCGGGGTCAGGAAGTACGAAGTGCTCGATGTGAGGTACCAGTAGTATTCTCTCGGGTCGCCGCGCATTGTTCGTCAAGCTGGCGCACTTCGCACTCGAGCTCCCACCCGTCTCCGTGGATCTCCAGGAAGCGCTTCGTCAGCTCGATCGCTTCCACCTTCGACTTCGCTTCGAACATCGCGAACCCGCCGATGACCTCCTTGGCCTCGGTGAAGGGCCCGTCGGTCACGCGAATCTTGCCGCCCGAAAGCCTGACTCGGACACCTTCCGCCGTCGGACGCAGTCCGGCGGTGTTCACCAGGGCGCCGGATCGGGTCATCTCCTCCATGAGCTTGCCTATGTCGGCCATGAGCTTCTCGCTGGGCTGCTGGCCGGAACGCTCGTTGACACGGATCATCGAAAGAAATCGCATGTGGCTCCTTTTCGTCAGGGCCGGGGTCTAAACGCCCGGTCACGTCTGTACGACGAACGGGAGGGGGCAAAATCGACAGGTCCGGCCGGCTATTTGGTTTCGGGATTCTCCCGAAACAGGACCAGCACCTTCCCGATGTGCTGCACCGCCTGCGCGCCGGTCTTCGCGCAGATTTCCTTCAGCGTCGCATCCCGCCCGTCGCGGTCGGCGTTGACGCGGACCTTGATGAGCTCGTGGCTCTTCAAGCTCCGGTCGATTTCGGCGATGACCGCCGCCGACAACCCGTCTCCGCGGACGATCACGACTGGCTCGAGCTTGTGGGCCAAGCCTTTCAGCTTCTGACGCTCCGCGGGCGATAATCCGGACATCGAGGCAGTCTAGGCAATGGCCCGGAGCAAATCCAGCAGCGCGTGGTTGAAGCGCCACGTGAGCGACCCCTATGTGCGCAAGGCGGGCGCGCAGGGCTACCGCGCTCGCTCGGCGTTCAAGCTGCTCGAAGTCGTCCAGCGTGAAGGGCTGGCGATCCTGGGTCAGACGGTGGTCGATCTCGGGGCGGCGCCGGGGAGCTGGTCGCAGGTGCTCGCGCAGCGCGTGGGCGGGTCCGGGAAAGTGATCGCGCTCGACTTGCTTGAGGTGGCCCCGATCCCTGGGGTGACATTCATCCGGGGCGATTTCCGCGAGGAGGCCGTGCTGAAGCAGCTCGAGGACGCCCTCGAAGGCCGCAAAATCGACCTTGTAGTCTCCGACATGGCCCCCAACATCAGCGGGGTGCGCACGGCCGACCAGGCCCGGAGCATCCATCTGTGCGAATTGGCGCTAGCTTTCGCCCAATCCCATTTGAATCCTCGCGGTGCTTTGCTGGTCAAAGCGTTTCAGGGCGCGGGGTACCCGGAGTTCCTGGCGGCGATGCGGAAGGTTTTTGTTACAGTCGCCTCGAAAAAGCCCGGTGCGTCGCGCGACAAGTCGAAAGAAATGTATCTCCTGGGCAAAAGTTTGCGCCCGGGCACTGGTCCCTAGGCCAGCTTGGGCTTAGAATGAGACCAAGAGGTGGAGAGCGGGAAAGGATGGAAATTGAATAACCTATTCAAAAACTTGGTGATTTGGCTCGTCATCGGGCTGGTCCTGATGACCGTGTTCAACCAGTTCAACACGCGCCAGCAGACGCAGACGCTCGTCGACTACTCGCAGTTCATGGAGGAGGTCAAGGCCGGGCGTATCGCCGAGGTGGTCATCGAAGGACGCGACCTCAAGGCGAAGACCACCGACGGCAAGCCGGTGAACAGCTATTCGCCGGGCGACATCTGGCTGGTCTCCGACCTGCTCAAGTACGGCGTCAAGATCAAGGCGAAGCGCGAGGAAGAGCCCTCGCTGCTCATGAATATCTTCGTCTCGTGGTTCCCGATGCTGCTCCTGATCGGCGTGTGGATCTTCTTCATGCGGCAGATGCAGGGCGGCGGGCGCGGCGGCGCGTTCTCCTTCGGCAAGTCGCGCGCCCGCATGATCGACGAGTCGAACAACAACGTCACCTTCGCCGACGTTGCCGGCTGCGAGGAAGCGAAGGAGGAGGTCGCCGAGTTGGTCGATTTCCTGCGTGACCCCACGAAGTTCCAGAAGCTGGGCGGCCGCATCCCCAAGGGCGTGCTCATGGTCGGCAACCCCGGCACGGGCAAGACGCTGCTCGCGCGCGCCATCGCGGGCGAGGCCAAGGTGCCGTTTTTCTCGATCTCGGGCTCGGACTTCGTCGAGATGTTCGTCGGCGTGGGCGCGGCGCGCGTGCGCGACATGTTCGACCAGGCGAAGAAGCATGCGCCTTGCATCGTGTTCATCGATGAAATCGACGCGGTCGGCCGCCAGCGCGGCGCGGGCCTGGGCGGCGGCAACGACGAGCGCGAGCAGACGCTGAACCAGCTGCTCGTCGAGATGGACGGCTTCGAGGGCACCACCGGCGTGATCGTGATCGCGGCGACCAACCGGCCCGACGTGCTCGACCCGGCGCTGCTGCGTCCGGGACGATTCGACCGGCAGGTGGTGGTGCCGCTTCCGGACATTCGCGGCCGCGAGCAGATCCTGCTCGTGCACATGAGAAAAGTCCCGGTGGCTCCGGACGTCAAGGCCGAGATCATCGCTCGCGGCACGCCGGGCATGTCGGGCGCCGATCTCGCCAACCTCGTGAACGAGGCGGCGCTCTTCGCCGCGCGCAAGAACAAGCGCCTGGTCGACATGGACGATTTCGAGCGGGCCAAGGACAAGATCATCATGGGCGCGGAACGGCGCTCCATGGTCATGCCCGAGGAGGAGCGCAGGAACACGGCCTACCACGAGTCGGGGCACGCGCTCGTCGCCAAGCTCATGCCCAAGACGGATCCGGTGCACAAGGTCACCATCATCCCGCGCGGGCGCGCGCTCGGCGTCACCATGCAGCTGCCCGATCAGGACCGTTACAGCATGGACCGCGACCGGCTGCTCTCGACCATCGCCGTGCTGTTCGGCGGGCGCATCGCCGAGGAAGTGTTCATGGGCCAGATGACCACGGGCGCGTCGAACGACTTCGAGCGCGCGACCGCCATTGCGCGGAGCATGGTGACGCAGTGGGGCATGTCCGACGAGATGGGCACGATGGTCTACGGCGAGAACGAGGGCGAGGTATTCCTCGGCCGCTCGATCACCACCCACAAGAACGTGTCCGAGGCGACGCTGCAGAAGGTCGATCAGGAGATCCGCAAGATCATCGACCAGCAGTTTTCGCTCGCGAAGAAGCTGATCCTCGACAACCGCGACAAGGTCGAGGCGATGACCAAGGCCTTGCTCGAGTGGGAAACCATAGACGCCGACCAGATCAACGACATCATGGCCGGCAAGCCGCCGCGCCCGCCCAAGCCCGCGCAGGCGCCGCAGCAGCCGCCCCAGACGGGCGCGCCGGGCGCTGCCGAGCCGCAGACGGCGTAGGCCTATCCGCGGTTCCCCTCCCACGCTTCACTGCGGCCGCTTCAGGCTCGACCTGTCGCGGCCGCTCCTTATGGGCGTGGTCAACGTCACGCCCGACTCCTTTTCCGACGGCGGGCGCTTCCTCGAGCCGCAGGCCGCGATCGCTCACGCCAGGGCGCTGGTCGAGGAGGGCGCCGACATCCTCGACATCGGCGCGGAGTCGAGCCGGCCGGGGGCGCGCGGCGTCGGCGCCGAAGAGGAGCTGTCGCGGCTCATGCCGGTGCTGGAAGGCCTCGCTGACTGCGCCGCGCCGCTTTCGGTCGACACCGCCAAGCCCGAGGTGATGAAAGCGGCGCTCGCCGCGGGAGCGTCGATGATCAACGACATCAGCGCGCTGCGCGTACCGGGCACGCTCGAAGCGGTCGCCGCGTCCGACGCGGGCGTGTGCCTCATGCACATGCAGGGCGAGCCGCGCACCATGCAGCAAAGCCCCAGCTACGGCGACGTGGTCGCCGAGGTCGCTGCCTTCCTCGGGGAGCGCGTCGCCGCGGCGCGCGCCGCGGGCATCGCCCGCGAGCGCATCGTCATCGACCCGGGCTTCGGCTTCGGCAAGACCGTCGCGCACAACTTCGATCTGCTGCGCAACCTCGACCGCGTCGCCGCCCTGGGGCTGCCTGTGCTCGCCGGCTGGTCGCGCAAGTCGACGCTCGGCGCGATCACCGGGCGGGCGGCCGACCATCGCCTCGCGGCGAGCGTCGCCGCGGCTTTGCTCGCGGTCGAGCGCGGCGCTAGAATCGTGCGCGTCCACGACGTGGCCGCGACGCGGGACGCTCTGGCGGTGCTCGCGGCTCTCCAGGGAAACCGGTAGCGACATGGGCAGGCAATACTTCGGAACCGACGGCGTGCGCGGCCGGGTGGGCGAGTCGCCGATCACCCCGGAGTTCGTGATGCGGCTGGGCTTCGCCGCGGGCGAGGTGCTGGTGCGCCGCTCCGCGCTGCCCAGAGGTGCGCACCCCGCGGTCCTGATCGGCAAGGACACGCGCATCTCGGGCTATATGCTCGAAGCCGCGCTCGAGGCCGGCTTCGCGGCCGCCGGCGTGGACGTGATGCTCACCGGCCCGCTGCCGACCCCCGCGATCGCCTACCTCACCCGCGCGCTGCGCCTCCAGGCGGGCGTCGTCATCAGCGCCTCGCATAACCCGTTCGAGGACAACGGCATCAAGTTCTTCTCGGCCGACGGCAGCAAGCTGCCCGACGCGGTCGAGTCCGACATCGAGGAGCGGCTGGGCAGCGAGATCCGCTGCAAGGAGTCGGCGAGCCTGGGCAAGGCGCGGCGCGTGGACGACGCCGCGGGCCGCTATATCGAGTTCTGCAAGAGCACCTTCCCCTCTGCGCTCGACCTGCGCGGCGTGCGCATGGTGGTCGACTGCGCGCACGGCGCGACCTACCACGTCGCCCCACCCGTGTTCCACGAGCTGGGCGCCGACGTCGAGACCATCGGCGTCCAGCCCGACGGCTTCAACATCAACAGCAAGGCCGGAACGACCCATCCCGAAGCGCTCAAGAAAGCCGTGATAGCGCACAAGGCCGAACTCGGCGTCGCGCTCGACGGCGACGGCGACCGCGTGCTGGTGTGCGACGGCGACGGCCGGCTCTACGACGGCGACGAGCTCCTCTACGTTATCGCGCGCGAGCGCGCCAAGGCCGGCGGCCTGAAGGGCGTCGCCGGCACGCTGATGACCAACCTCGCGCTCGAGCGCGAGCTCGAGAAGATGAAGGTCTCGTTCGCGCGCGCCAAGGTGGGCGACCGCTACGTGCTGGAGATGCTGCAGGAGAGGTCCTGGCAGCTCGGCGGCGAGAACTCCGGCCACATCATCTGCCTCGACAAGCACACCACCGGCGACGGCATCGTTTCCGCTTTGCAGGTGCTCTCGGCGATCCGCGCGAACGGCACCACTCTCGCCAAGCTCTGCTCGGGGCTGACGCTGTATCCCCAGCAGCTGGTGAACGTGCGCGTGCCGACCGGGTTCGACTGGCAGAAGCAACCCGCCATCGCCAAGGCCAAGGCGGACGCGGAGAAGGCTCTGGGGGCGGATGGGCGCGTGCTGCTGCGTCCTTCGGGGACCGAGCCGGTGCTGCGCGTCATGGTCGAAGGCAAGGACGACGCGGCGGTGAAGAGCCTCGCCCGGAAAATTGCGGAAGCGGTGCAGCAGGCGGCGTAGAAAAACATCGGCAAGATCATGAATTTCCGCTAAAATTGCCGTTTTTGGCGGGCCTTGGGTCGGCATGCGCGGGCGGTTCGTGGCGGGCAACTGGAAGATGAACGGCAGCCTACGCGCAAACGCGGGCCTGCTCGACGCGCTCAAGGCGGGCTTGAAGAGCCACGGCGACGTGGTCCACGCGGTGTGCGCGCCGTTCCCGTATCTCGCTCAGGTCTCGGCTGCGCTCGCCGGCAGCGCGATCGCCTTGGGCGCGCAGAACCTTTCCGAGCACGACGCGGGCGCGTACACCGGCGAAGTGTCGGGGGCGATGCTCAAGGAGTTCGGCTGCCGCTACGCGATCGTCGGCCACTCGGAGCGGCGCGCGCTCTACGGCGAGGACGACGCCAGGGTCGCGGCCAAGTTCAGCGCGGCGCGGCGCTCGGGACTCACGCCGATCCTGTGCGTGGGGGAGACCCTGGAGCAGCGCGAGCGCGGGGAGACCGAGCGCGTCGTGGGGCGCCAGCTCGACGCGGTGGTCGGCGCGGCGGGCGTTGCGGCGCTCGCGGACACGGTACTCGCGTACGAACCCGTCTGGGCGATCGGCACTGGCAAGAACGCCACGCCGCAGCAGGCGCAGGATGTGCACGCGTTCGTCCGCGCGCGGCTCGCGGCGCGTGACAAGGGCATCGCCGGAAACGTCACGATCCTATACGGCGGGAGCGTGAAGCCGGGCAACGCGGCCGAGCTGTTCGCGATGCCCGACATCGACGGCGGACTGATCGGCGGCGCGTCGCTCGTGGCCGCGGATTTCATCGCGATCTGCGCGGCAGCACGCCGCTAGCGGGTCGGCTACATGACTTGAAAGGAAGAAACATGGATTTCTGGTTCACCGTGATTCTCGTCGTCGACGTCATCGTCGCGCTTTGCATCATCGGCCTCGTCCTGCTCCAGCACGGCAAGGGCGCCGACGTCGGCGCCGCGTTCGGCAGCGGAGCCTCGGGCAGCCTGTTCGGCGCCAGCGGCTCGGCCAATTTTCTCTCCCGGACGACCGGGGTCCTAGCAGCTGTCTTCTTCCTTACGACATTCGTTCTCGCGTACATCGTCACGCACAAGCCGCGCGCGGGAGGCGGCGTGATGGACACGGTCAAGGAGCAGCCCAAGCTGCCGGACGCGCCGGCTTCCGCTCCCGCGCCCGATGCGGCCAAGGCTCAGGAAGGCGAGAAATCGAAAGCAAACGAGGTTCCGAAGTAGTAAAATCGGCAACCTAGAAAATCCGTCAAACCGCTCATGCCGACGTGGTGAAATTGGTAGACACGCCGTCTTGAGGGGGCGGTGGCGAAAGCCGTGAGAGTTCAAATCTCTCCGTCGGCACCAGACCAAGGGGACTTGGAGCGGAAGGGGAGAACTTCCGGTCCAGGTCCCCTACTTTAAAGAGATGTTGGAAAACTATTTTCCGGTCCTGCTGTTCATCGTGATCGCCCTCGTGTTCGGGGGGATCCTGATTGCCGCGGGCGCCGTTCTCGGGCCGAACCGCCCCGACAGCGAGAAGCTCTCCCCCTACGAGTGCGGCTTCGAAGCTTTCGAGGACGCGCGCATGAAGTTCGACGTGCGCTACTACCTGGTCGCGATCTTGTTCATCCTGTTCGATCTGGAGATCGCGTTCCTGTTTCCCTGGGCTGTCACGCTGAACGAGATCGGCGGCCTGGGATTCTGGTCGATGATGGTGTTCCTCTTCATCCTCATCGTCGGATTCGTCTACGAGTGGATGAAGGGCGCGCTGGAGTGGGAGTGACGCCATGAGTATCGAAGGCATCCTCGAGGAAGGTTTCGCCACCACCACCCTCGACAACCTGATCAACTGGACCCGCACCGGCTCGCTGTGGCCGATGACCTTCGGGCTTGCCTGCTGCGCGGTGGAGATGATGCACGCGGGCGCCGCGCGCTACGACCTCGACCGCTTCGGCGTCGTGTTCAGGCCCAGCCCCAGGCAGTCCGACGTCATGATCGTCGCCGGAACGCTGTGCAACAAGATGGCGCCGGCGCTGCGCAAGGTCTACGACCAGATGGCCGAGCCGCGCTGGGTGATCTCGATGGGCTCGTGCGCGAACGGCGGCGGGTACTACCACTACTCATACTCCGTGGTGCGCGGCTGCGACCGCATCGTGCCGGTCGACGTGTACGTCCCGGGCTGCCCGCCGACCGCCGAAGCGCTGATCTACGGCATCGTGCAGCTGCAGAACAAGATCAAGAGAACAAATACCATCGCTCGATAGAAATCTCGCTCAGACCATCGCCCGCTAAATGTCCGCGAAGCTCGAACAACTCAAGGCAACGCTCACCGCCGGTCTCGGCGGCAAGATCGTGTCGCTCGGCGAGGCGCTCGGAGAGCTCACCCTGGTGGTCGGCGTGAAGGACTACGCCGCGACCGCCCGCTGGCTGCGCGACGACCCGGCGACCCGCTTCGAACAGCTTATCGACCTGTGCGGCGTCGACTACTACGGCTACGGCGGGGGCGGCAGGGAAGGGCCGCGCTTCGCGGTGGTGTCCCAGCTCCTATCGCTCGCGCACAACCGGCGGCTGCGCCTGCGCGTGTTCGCTCCCGACGACGATTTTCCGGTCGTGGACTCGCTCACCGGAGTCTGGCCCAACGCCGACTGGTACGAGCGCGAGTGCTTCGACCTGTTCGGCGTCATGTTCACCGGACACGAGGATCTGCGGCGCATCCTCACCGACTACGGCTTCATCGGCCATCCCTTCCGCAAGGACTTCCCGCTTTCGGGCAACGTCGAGATGCGCTACGACCCGGAGCAGAAGCGCGTGATCTACCAGGCGGTGACGATCGAGCCGCGCGAGATCGTGCCGCGCGTCATCCGCGAGGACGAGTACGGCGACCTGGGCGCGAAGCGCTGACCATGGCCGAGATCCGCAACTACACGCTCAACTTCGGCCCGCAGCACCCCGCAGCGCACGGCGTGCTGCGCCTGGTGCTCGAGCTCGACGGCGAGGTGATCATGCGCGCCGACCCGCACATCGGCCTGCTGCACCGCGCGACCGAGAAGCTCGCCGAGCACAAGACCTACATCCAGGCGCTGCCCTATATGGACCGGCTCGACTACGTGTCGATGCTCTCGAACGAGCACGCCTACTGCCTGGCGGTCGAGCGGCTGCTCGGGGTCGATGTACCGGTCCGGGCGCAGTACATCCGCGTGATGTTCGACGAGATCACGCGCATCCTCAACCACCTCCTGTGGCTCGGCGCGCACGGGCTGGACATCGGCGCGATGACGGTGTTCCTTTACTGCTTCCGCGAGCGCGAGGACCTGATGGACTGCTACGAGGCGGTGTCCGGAGCGCGACTGCACGCGGCCTACTACCGGCCGGGCGGCGTCTACCGCGACCTGCCCGACACGATGCCCCAATACCGCGCGTCGATGTACAAGAGCGCGGCCGACTTGAAGAAGCTGAACGCCAATCGTCAGGGATCGTTGCTCGATTTCATCGAGGACTTCACCGAGCGCTTCCCGAAATACGTCGACGAGTACGAGACGCTCCTGACCGACAACCGCATCTGGAAGCAGCGCACCGTCGGCATCGGCGTAGTGTCCGCTGAGCGAGCCCTCGCCCTGGGGTTTACCGGGCCGATGCTGCGCGGCTCAGGCGTTGAGTGGGACCTGCGCAAGAAGCAGCCCTACGCGGTCTACGACAGGATGGAATTCGACATCCCCGTAGGCGTGAACGGCGACTGCTACGACCGATACCTGGTGCGCGTTGAGGAGATGCGCCAGTCGAACCGCATCGTGCGCCAGTGCATAGACTGGCTGCGCAAGAACCCGGGGCCGGTGATCACCGACAACCACAAGGTCGCGCCGCCCTCGCGCGTCGAGATGAAGAGCAACATGGAGGAGCTGATCCATCACTTCAAGCTCTTCACCGAGGGCATCCACGTGCCGCCCGGCGAGGCCTACGCCGCGGTCGAGCACCCCAAGGGCGAGTTCGGCATCTACATCGTCTCGGACGGCGCGAACAAGCCCTACCGCATGAAGATCCGCGCAGCCGGCTATCCGCACCTCGCCGCGCTCTCGGAGATGGCGAAGGGCCATATGATCGCCGACGTGGTCGCGATCATCGGCACGCAGGACATCGTGTTCGGCGAGATAGACCGCTGATGCTCTCACCGGATTCCCTGAAGAAGATCGATCTGGCGATCGCCAAGTACCCCGCTGACCAGAAACAGTCGGCGGTGATGGGCGCGCTCACCGTGGCGCAGGACGAGAAGGGGCACCTGTCGACCGAGGTGATGGACTTCGTCGCGGGCTACCTCGGCATGCCGCCGATCGCGGTCTACGAGGTAGCGAGTTTCTACGCCATGTACGACCTCAAGAAGCCGGGGAAGTACAAGCTGTGCATCTGCACCAACCTGCCGTGCGCGCTCTCGGGTGCCGAGGACGCGGCCGAGCACCTGAAGAAGCGGTTGGGCATCGCCTGGAACGAGACCACGACCGACGGACGCTTCACGCTCAAGGAAGGCGAGTGCTTCGGCGCCTGCGCCGATGCTCCCGTGATGCTGGTGAACAACAAGACGATGCTTTCTTTCATGACGCCGGAAAAGATCGACGGCTGGATCCGGGAGTTGAAATGAGCCTCGACTACGGTCTCGACGCGATCGTCCTCAAAGGGCTGGACGGCAACAACTGGCGCTTGGCCGACTACGTGAAGCGCGGCGGCTACTCGGCGTTGAAAAAAGTGCTCCGGGAGAACATCTCCCCCGAGACCATCGTCGCGGAGCTGAAGAAGTCGTCGCTGCGCGGGCGGGGCGGCGCCGGGTTTCCAACCGGGCTCAAGTGGAGCTTCATGCCGCGCCAGTTCCCCGGAGCGAAATACCTGGTGTGCAACTCCGACGAGGGTGAGCCCGGGACCTGCAAGGACCGCGACATCCTGCGCTACAACCCGCATTCGCTCATCGAGGGCATGGCGATCGGTGCCTACGCCATGGGCATCGGCGTCGGCTACAACTACGTGCACGGCGAGATATGGGATGTGTACGAGCGCTGCGAGGAGGCGCTTGCCGAGGCGCGCGCAGTGGGGTACATCGGCCAGAACATCCTCGGTAGCGGATTCTCCTTCGAGCTCTACAACCACCACGGCTACGGCGCCTACATCTGCGGCGAGGAGACGGCGCTGCTCGAGTCGCTCGAGGGCAAGAAGGGCCTGCCGCGCTTCAAGCCGCCGTTCCCGGCGAGCTACGGGCTGTACGGCAAGCCGACCACCATCAACAACACCGAGACTTTCGCGAGCGTGCCCTGGGTCGTCAGCAACGGCGCCAACGCCTTCCTCGCGCTCGGGCGGCCGAACAACGGCGGCACCAAGATCTTCTCGGTGACGGGTCACGTGGCGCGCCCGGGAAACTACGAGGTGAAGCTCGGCACGCCTTTCGCGAAGCTGCTCGAGATGGCGGGCGGCATGCGCGACGGGCGCAGGCTCAAGGCCGTGATCCCCGGCGGCTCGTCGATGCCGGTGCTGCCCGCCGAGATCATGATGAAGACCGACATGGATTACGACTCGATCGCCAAGGCCGGCTCGATGCTCGGCTCGGGCGCCGTGATCGTCATGGACGAGACCACCTGCATGGTGAAAGCGCTGGAGCGCCTGTCGTACTTCTACTTCGAGGAGTCGTGCGGGCAGTGTACGCCCTGCCGCGAGGGCACCGGCTGGTTGTACCGAATGGTGAACCGCATCGAGCACGGCAAGGGCAGGAGCGAGGACCTCGACCTGCTCGTCAACGTCGCCGATAACATCGCGGGGCGCACCATCTGCGCCCTCGGCGACGCAGCGGCGCTGCCGGTGAAGAGCTTCATCCAGCACTTCCGGGCCGAGTTCCAGCACCACATCGACCACAAGCGCTGCCTGGTGACCGAGCCCGGCTACTCGACCTCGCCCAGCCTCCCGCAGAAGCAGGCCGCCTGACATGCCCAAGGTCACCATAGACGGCAGGGAGACCGAGGTTCGCAACGGCGCGACCGTGATGGACGCCGCGAACGGCCTGGGGATCTACATCCCGCACTTCTGCTACCACAAGCAGCTCTCGATCGCGGCCAACTGCCGCATGTGCCTGGTGCAGGTCGAGAAGGCGCCCAAGCCCATGCCGGCGTGCGCCACCCCGGTGAGCGACGGCATGAAGATCTCCACGCGCTCCGACTACGCCCGGGAAGCGCAGGACGGGGTCATGGAGTTCCTGCTCATCAACCATCCGCTCGACTGCCCGATCTGCGACCAGGGCGGCGAATGCCAGCTGCAGGACCTCGCGGTCGGCTACGGCAAGAGCGCCTCGCGCTTCACCGAGGAGAAGCGCGTGGTGCTGAACAAGAACCTGGGCCCGCTCATCTCCACCGACATGACGCGCTGCATCCACTGCACGCGCTGCGTGCGCTACGGCCAGGAGCACGCCGGCATCATGGAGCTCGGCATGATCGGCCGCGGCGAGCACGCGGAGATCATCGCCTTCGTCGGCAGGACCGTGGACTCCGAGCTCTCGGGCAACATGATCGACCTGTGCCCGGTGGGCGCGCTGACGTCCAAACCGTTCCGCTACACCGCGCGCAACTGGGAGCTGTCGCGGCGGAAGTCGGTCAGCCCGCACGACAGCCTCGGCTCCAACCTCATCGTGCAGGTGAAAGAGAACCGCGTGATGCGCGTGCTGCCTTTGGAGAACGAGGAGATCAATCAATGCTGGCTCTCCGATCGCGACCGCTTCTCCTACGAAGGCCTCAACTCCGAGGAGCGCCTCACCAAGCCGATGATCAAGCAGGACGGCCATTGGCGGGAGGTCGACTGGCAGGCGGCGCTCGACCACGTCGCGCGCGGCCTGTCCGAGACGCGCTTCAAGTACGACCCCGGCGAGATTGGCGCGCTCGCCAGCCCCCATTCGACGCTGGAGGAGATGGCGCTGCTTGCGAGGCTGGTGCGCGCCATGGGCGGCGACAACGTCGATCACCGCCTGCGCCACGCGGACTTCTCCGCCGACGGCAAGCGCACGGGCGCGCCCTGGCTGGGGATGAAGCTCGGCGAGTTGGACCGGGCCGACCGCGTGCTCCTGGTCGGCTCCTTCCTGCGCAAGGACCATCCGCTGCTCGCCGCGCGGCTGCGGCAGTTCGCGAGGCGCCACACGCAGGTCAACGTCCTGCACAGCGCCGACGACGAGCTGCTGATGCCGGTCGCGAGCAAGGCGATCGTGCCGCCGCGCGAGCTGCCGGAGGTGCTGGCGCAGGTCGTCAAGGCGGTCGCCGAGGCGAAAGGCAAGCCGGTGCCGAGCGAGCTCGCCGGAGTCAAGATATGGGACGACGCAAAGGGCATTGCGGCGAGCCTCTCCTCGGGAAAGAGCGTCGCCGTGCTCCTCGGCAATTTCGCCGCGCAGCACCCGCAGGCCGCGCAACTGCAGCGGCTCGCGCAGGAGCTTGCGGCGCTGCTCGAAGGGAAGTTCGGCTTCCTCGGCGAGGCCGCGAACTCGGTCGGCGGCCATCTCGCGGGCTGCGTCCCTTTGGACGGCGGCATGAACGCGAGAGCGATGCTGGCGCAGCCTCGCCGCGCCTACATCCTGCTGCACGCCGAGCCAGATTTCGACTGCGCCGACCCGAGGGTCGCGACCAAGGCGATGGCGTCCGCGGACATGGTGGTGGCGCTCGCCGCCTACCGCAGCTTCGCGGCCGACTACGCCAACGTGCTCCTCCCGGTGGTGCCCTTCAGCGAGACCCCAGGCACCTTCGTCAACTGCGAAGGACGGATGCAGAGCTTCAACGCCGTGGTCAAGCCGCTCGGCGACGCGCGCCCCGCGTGGAAGGTGCTGCGCGTGCTCGGCAACCTCATGAGCCTGCCAGGGTTCGACCACGAGACCAGCGAAGCGGTACGCGACGAGGTGTGCAAGTCGGACGCCGTCGCGGGGAAGCTGAATAACCGCTTGAACGTCGTCCTGAATATCGGCTCCGCCCCGTCAGACGGCCTCGAGCGCATCGCAGACGTGCCGATCTACGCAGGCGACCCCATCGTGCGCCGCGCGGGGTCGCTGCAGAGAACGCGCGACGCGCTGCCGCCGCGCTGCTGGGTCGGGAAGGATCTTGCCCAGCGGCTCGGCGTCAGGGCCGGCGAGCGGGTCAAGGTCCGGCAGGGCGAAGGCAGCGCGACCGTGGAGGTGGGGATCGACGAGCGCCTCCCCGCGGGCTGTGTGCGGCTCGCCGCCGCGCACCGGCATACCGCGGACCTCGGACCCATGTTCGGCATGCTCACGCTGGAGCGCGCATGACGCTCGCCGACGTCGCCGGGCTGTGGACCGCGTGGCTGGGTCCGGAGTGGGGGCCGCCGGCGTGGACGCTGGTGAAGAACACCGTTTTCATCCTCGGCATCATCATCCCGATCGCGCTGTGCGTCGCCTTCCTCACGCTGTGGGAGCGCAAGCTCATCGGCTGGATGCAGATCCGCCTCGGGCCCAACCGCGTCGGCCCGTTCGGCCTGCTGCAGCCCTTCGCCGACGTGCTCAAGCTCGTCTTCAAGGAGATCATCGTCCCGGCGGGGGCCAACAAGTTCCTGTTCGTTACCGCGCCCATGCTGACGCTGATGCCGGCGCTCGCCGCGTGGGCGGTGATCCCGTTCGCGCCCGAGGCGGTGCTCGCCGACGTCAACGCGGGCCTGCTGTACGTGATGGCGATCACCTCGATGGGCGTCTACGGCGTGATCATCGCGGGCTGGGCGTCGAACTCCAAGTACGCCTTCCTGGGGGCGATGCGCTCGGCAGCGCAGATCGTCGCCTACGAGATCGCGATGGGCTTCGCCCTGGTGTGCGTGCTCCTGGTGTCGCAGAGCCTCAACCTCGTCGACATCGTCGCGGGGCAGAACCGCGGCTACTTCGCGCACAAGGGGATCGCCTTCCTTTCCTGGAACTGGCTGCCGCTCTTCCCCATGTTCCTCGTCTACTTCATCTCCGGCATCGCCGAGACCAACCGCGCGCCCTTCGACGTCGCCGAGGGCGAGTCCGAGATCGTCGCTGGCTTCCACGTCGAGTACTCCGGCACCGCCTTCGCGCTGTTCTTCCTGGGCGAGTACGCCAACATGATCTTGGTGTCGACGCTCGCGACCCTCATGTTCCTCGGCGGCTGGGCGCCGCCCCTCGACAGCGCGCTCACCGCCGCAATCCCGCCCTTCGCCTGGCTGTTCGCCAAGGTGTTCTTCGTGGTGTCGCTGTTCTTGTGGTTCCGCGCGACCTTCCCCCGCTACCGCTATGACCAGATCATGCGCCTGGGCTGGAAGGTGTTCATCCCGGCGACCATCGTGTGGCTGGTGGTGATCGCCGTGTGGATGCAGACGCCCTGGAGCATCTGGCGATGATGGAAAAGATTCACGACTTCTTCAGAAGCTTCCTGCTCCTCGAGCTGGTGAAGGGCATGGCGCTCACCGGGCGGCACCTGTTCCGGCGCAAGATCACCATACAGTTCCCCGAGGAGAAGACGCCGCTGAGCCCGCGCTTCCGCGGGCTACACGCCCTGCGCCGCTACCCGAACGGCGAAGAGCGCTGCATCGCGTGCAAGCTGTGCGAGGCGGTATGCCCGGCGTTGGCCATTACGATCGAGTCCGAGCAGCGCTCCGACGGAACGCGCCGCACCACGCGCTACGACATCGACCTCACGAAGTGCATCTTCTGCGGGCTGTGCGAGGAGTCCTGCCCGGTGGACTCGATCGTGGAGACCAGCATCCTCGAATACCACGGCGAGAAGCGCGGCGACCTGTACTACACCAAGGAGATGCTGCTCGCCGTCGGCGACCGCTACGAGGAGCAGATCGCGAAGGACCGCGCTGCCGACGCGGCGTACCGCTAGCCATGTTCGAGGTCGCCGTATTCTGGTTCTTCGCCTGCGTGCTGGTGATCGCGGCCGTATGCGTGATCACCGCGCGCAACCCGGTTCACTCGGCCCTGTTCCTGGTGCTCGCCTTCTTCACCGCGGCGGCGCTGTGGATGCTGCTGCGCGCCGAGTTCCTGGCGATTGCGCTGGTGCTGGTGTACGTGGGCGCGGTGATGGTTCTGTTCCTGTTCGTGGTGATGATGCTCGATGTGAACCTCGAGCGCCTGCGCGAGGGGTTCTGGGCGAACCTGCCGCTCGCCCTCGCCGTCGGCGGGGTCATCGTGGTCGAGATGATTACGATCATCACCAGGGGCTACCTGGACAGGCCGGCCCCGGCCGCGCCGGGCGCGGGCTACAGCAACACCAAGGAGCTGGGGCGCCTGCTCTATACCGACTACGCCTACCCGCTCGAGCTCGCGGCGGTGCTGCTCCTGGTCGCGATCATCGTCGCGATCGCGCTCACGCTGAGAAAGCGCAAGGACACCAAGTACCAGGATCCGGCCTGGCAGGTCGCCGTGCGGCGCAGCGAGCGCGTGCGACTGGTGTCGATGCCGGCCGAGAAGAACGACTGAAGAAGAAAAGGGGAGGTGCTCTGCTCTCGCTGTCGCATTTCTTGATCCTCGGCGCGGTGCTGTTCGCGATCAGCATCGTAGGGATCTTCCTCAACCGCAAGAATGTCATCATCCTGCTGATGGCGATCGAGTTGATGTTGCTCGCCGTCAACATGAACTTCATCACCTTCTCGCATTTCCTGGGCGACGCGGCGGGGCAGGTGTTCGTGTTCTTCATCCTCACGGTGGCGGCCGCCGAGTCGGCGATCGGCCTCGCGATCCTGGTGGTGCTGTTCCGTAACCTGCAGACCATCAACGTCGACGACCTCGACAACCTGAAAGGCTGAAATGACCGACCTGCAGCTGTATCTCCTCGTGCCGCTCGCCCCGCTCGCGGGCGCGATCGTCGCGGGGCTGGGCGGCAAGGCGGTCGGTCGCACGGGCGCGCACTGGGTGACGATCCTGGGCGTCGCGGTCTCCTTCGCCGCGTCGTGTGTCGTCCTGCGCAACGTGCTCGACGGCGCCCAGTTCAACGGCTCGGTCTACACCTGGTTGGTGTCGGGCGGAACGCGCTTCGAGATCGGCTTCCTCATCGACCGACTCTCGGCGCTGATGATGGTGGTGGTCACCTTCGTATCGCTGATGGTGCATGTCTACACCATCGGCTACATGGCCGACGACCCGGGCTACCAGCGCTTCTTCGCCTACATCGCGCTGTTCACCTTCTCGATGCTGATGCTGGTGATGGCGAACAACTTCCTGCAGCTGTTCTTCGGCTGGGAGGCGGTGGGCCTGGTGTCGTACCTGCTGATCGGGTTCTGGTACACGCGGCCGACCGCCATCTACGCCAACCTCAAGGCCTTCCTGGTGAACCGCGTCGGCGACTTCGGCTTCCTGCTCGCGGTCGCGCTCGTGCTCGCCTATTTCGGCACGCTCGACTACGCCTCGGTGTTCGCGCGCGCTCCCGCGGCGGCGTCCGCGACGATCGAGGTGATCCCCGGCGCGCCCTGGCTGCTGCTGTCGGCGATCTGCATCGGATTGTTCATCGGCGCCATGGGCAAGAGCGCGCAGTTTCCACTTCACGTATGGCTGCCCGACTCGATGGAAGGCCCCACGCCCATCTCCGCGCTGATCCACGCCGCGACCATGGTGACTGCGGGGATCTTCATGGTGGCGCGCATGTCGCCGCTGTTCGAGCTCTCGGATACCGCGCGCTCGATGGTGCTCATCATCGGCGGCATCACCGCTTTCTTCATGGCGCTCATCGCCATGGTCCAGTACGACATCAAGCGCGTGGTCGCGTACTCGACGCTGTCGCAACTTGGCTACATGACGGTGGCCCTGGGCGCTTCGGCCTACTCGGTGGCGATCTTCCACCTCATGACCCATGCCTTCTTCAAGGCCGTGCTCTTCCTCGGGGCCGGGTCGGTGATCATCGCGCTGCACCACGAGCAGGACATGCGCAAAATGGGCGGCCTCGCCCGGTACATGCCGGTCACCTACCTGACTGTGCTGATCGGCGCGCTGGCGAACGCCGGCTTCCCGCCGTTCGCCGGCTTCTTCTCGAAGGACTCGATCATCGAGGCGGTGCAGCTCTCGCACACCTTCGGGTCCGGGTTCGCCTGGCTGATGGTCACGCTCGGGGTGTTCGTGGGCGGATTCTATTCGTTCCGCCTGGTGTTCTACGCCTTTCACGGCAAGGAGAGGTTTGCGCATCACAGCGACGAGGATCACGGCCACCCGCCGCATGAATCGCCGCTCGTCGTCACGGTGCCGCTCGTGCTGCTGGCGATCCCGTCGGTCGTTTCCGGCTGGGTGATCGGCGATGTCGTGTTCGGGGGTTACTTCGGCAGCTCGATCTTCGTCGCCGACGCCCATCCCGGCGTGAAGGAGATGGCCGAGGAATTCCACGGGCTCGTGCCGATGATGGTGCACGCGCTCGTGTCCGCGCCGTTCTGGCTGGCGCTCGTGGGAGCGGCCGTCGCCTGGTACCTGTACATCGCGCGCCCGGAGATGGCCGCGGTGGTACGCGCGAAGGCCGGGGTGCTGGTGCGGATCCTCGAGGACAAGTACGGCTTCGACCGCTTCAACGACTGGTTCTTCGCGGGCGGGGCGCGGAAATTCGGCACCGGCCTGTGGCGCTGGGGCGACGTCACGGTGATCGACGGGCTGATGGTGAACGGCTCGGCCAGGCTCGTCGGCTGGTTCGCAGGCGTGGTGCGCTGGCTGCAGTCCGGCTTCATCTATCACTACGCCTTCGCGATGATCATCGGGGTCTCGGTGCTGCTGACCTGGTACCTCTACTTCCAGCGCCAGGGATGAGCTCTTACTGGCTTAGCTTCTCCATCTGGGTCCCGATCGTCGCGGGGCTGATCGTGCTCGTCGCAGGCGACCGAAACCGGCGCGAGGCGAAGGTGATCGCGCTCCTCGGGGCCATCATCGGCTTCGCGGTGACGGTCCCGCTCGTCACGGGTTTCCAGACAGGGACGAGCGCCATGCAGTTCGTCGAGATCGCGCCCTGGATCCCGCGCTTCAACGTGAACTACCACCTCGGGGTCGACGGCATCTCGGTGCTGTTCATCCTGCTGAACAGCTTCATCACCGTGCTGGTGGTGATCGCCGGCTGGGAGGTGATCGAGAGCAAGGTGGCCCAGTACATGGCGGCGTTCTTGGTGATGTCGGGGCTGCTGAACGGGACCTTCGCCGCGCTCGACGCGGTGCTGTTCTACGTGTTCTTCGAGGCGACGCTGATCCCGATGTACCTGGTGATTGGGGTGTGGGGCGGGCCGAACCGCGTATACGCGGCGGTGAAGTTCTTCCTGTATACGCTGCTCGGGTCGCTGCTGATGCTGATCGCGTTCCTGTACCTCTACAACAAGTCGGGCGGCAGCTTCGCGGTGCTCGACTACCATAAGCTGCCTCTGCCCCTGAACGCGCAGATCCTGCTGTTCGTCGCCTTCCTGATGGCGTTCGCGGTGAAGGTACCGATGTGGCCGGTGCACACCTGGCTGCCCGACGCGCACGTCGAGGCGCCCACGGGCGGCTCGGCGGTGCTCGCTGCGATCCTGCTGAAGCTCGGCGCCTACGGCTTCATCCGCTTTTCGCTCCCCATCCTGCCCGACGCGAGCCACACCCTCGCCGGCTTGATGATCGCTTTGTCGCTGATCGCGATCGCGTACATCGGGCTGGTCGCGCTGGTGCAGGCCGATATGAAGAAGCTGATCGCCTACTCCTCGATCTCGCACATGGGCTTCGTCACCCTGGGCTTCTTCATCTTCAACGCCTACGGCATGGAAGGCGGCCTGGTGCAGATGATCTCGCACGGCTTCGTGTCCGCCGCGCTGTTCCTGTGCGTGGGGGTGATGTACGACCGCATGCACTCGCGCGCCATCGCCGACTATGGCGGGGTGGTGAACACCATGCCGAAGTTTGCCGCGCTGATGATGCTGTTCGCGATGGCGAACTGCGGGCTGCCCGCGACCTCGGGCTTCGTCGGCGAGTTCATGGTGATCATGGGAGCGATGCGGTTCAATTTCTGGATCGCGCTGGTTGCGGGGACGACGCTGGTGTTCGGCGCAGCGTACACGCTGTGGATGTACAAGCGGGTGATCTTCGGCGAGGTGGCGAACCGACACGTGGCCGAGCTCAAGGATGCGAACGCGCGCGAGCTGCTCGTGCTCGGCCTGCTCGCCGCCGCGGTGCTGTGGATGGGGGTGTACCCGGCGCCGTTCACCGAGATCATGCACGCCTCGGTGAACGACCTACTGCGGCACCTCGCGGTGAGCAAGCTCTAGGGGCGAAAGACCATGCTGACCGGCCTTCCCATCATGCTTCCCGCGTACCCCGAGATCTTCCTGCTCGCGGCGGGGTGCGCGATCCTGGTGATCGACCTGTTCCTCGCCGAAGGCGCGCGCTGGATGAGCTACGCGCTGTCGCTCACGGCGCTCGCCGGCTGCGCGGTGCTGACCGTCGGGGTCACGCTCGCGACCGGCGGCATGCCCGCCACGACCTTCAACGGGATGTTCATCTCCGACATGATGGCGAGCGCGCTGAAGATGTTCACCTACCTCGCTGTGGCCGCCGGCCTGGTGTACTCGCGCACGTACCTCGCCGACCGCGGGCTGTTCCGCGGCGAGTTCTTCGTGCTGGCGCTGTTCGCGACGCTGGGGATGATGGTGATGATCTCGGCGAGCCATTTCCTCACGCTTTACCTGGGCCTGGAGCTGATGTCGCTGTGCCTGTACTCGCTGGTCGCCCTCGACCGCGATTCGGCGGTCTCGACCGAGGCGGCGATGAAGTACTTCGTGCTTGGCGCGCTCGCCTCGGGCCTGCTGCTCTACGGCATGTCGATGATCTACGGCGCCACCGGCTCGCTGCAGATCGGCGACGTCGCCAAGGCGGCGGCGCGTCTCCTGCAGGGCGAGCAGCCGTCCAAGGCCGTGCTCGCGTTCGGCCTCGTGTTCGTGGTCTCGGGTCTCGCCTTCAAGGTCGGCGTGGTGCCGTTCCACATGTGGATCCCGGACGTCTACCACGGCTCCCCTTCCGCGGTGGCGCTGTTCATCAGCACCGGGCCCAAGCTCGCCGCCTTCGCCATGGCGGTGCGGCTGCTCGTCAACGCGCTGCCCGCGCTCGCTTCCGACTGGCAACCCATGCTCGTGATCCTGTCGGTGCTGTCGATGGCGATCGGCAACCTCGCCGCCATCGCGCAGAGCAACATCAAGCGCATGCTCGCCTACTCGACCATCTCGCACATGGGCTTCATGCTGCTCGGCCTGCTCTCGGGCGTGGTGGGCGGAAACATGCTCTCGGCGCCGGAGGCGTGGAGCGCGGCGATGTTCTACGCGGTGGTCTACGTGCTCATGAGCCTGGGTGCGTTCGGCATGGTGGTGCTGCTGTCGCGCGCCGGATTCGAGGCCGAGCGGCTCGAGGACTTCAAGGGCCTCAACACACGCAGCCCGTGGTTCGCCTTCCTCATGCTGCTGCTGATGTTCTCGCTCGCGGGCGTTCCCCCGACCGTGGGCTTCTACGCCAAGCTCGCGGTGCTGCAGGCGGTGCTCGGCGCGGGGCAGGTGTGGCTCGCGGTGGTCGCGGTGCTGTTCGCGCTCATCGGCACCTTCTACTACATCCGCGTCGTGAAGCTGATGTACTTCGACGAGCCCGTCGAGACCTCCGCGGTGGGTGCGAGGCTCGACGCGGGCATCCTGCTCTCGGTGAACGGCCTGGCGATGCTCGCGCTAGGCATCCTGCCGCAGCCGCTGATGCAGCTGTGCCTGCTGGCGGTGAAATCCTTCTAGGCGCGCGCGTGAAGGACCTCAGCGAGCGCCGGATCTCCTCGAAGCTCGTCTACGACGGCAAGCTCCTCAAGGTGCGCAGCGACACGGTGCGCCTTCCCGACGGAGGCACCGCCGGGCGCGAGTGGATCGAGCACCCCGGGGCGGTGGCGATCCTCGCCGTGACCGACGCGGGCGAGCTCGTCATGGAGCGCCAGTTCCGGTATCCCCTGGGACGCGACATGATCGAGGTGCCCGCGGGCAAGATCGATCCGGGCGAGGACCCGCTCGCGACCGCGAAGCGCGAGCTCGTGGAGGAGACTGGCTACTCGGCGGCCGAATGGTCGCACGTCGCGACGATCCACCTCGCGATCGGCTACTCGAACGAGCACATCGAGATCTACCTCGCGAGCGGCCTCAAGCTGGAGAAAGCGAAGCTCGACGACGAGGAGTTCCTCGAGGTGTTCACGCTGCCGCTCGCCACCGCGCTCGCCTGGGTGCGCGAGGGCAGGATCACCGACGCGAAGAGCGTCTCCTGCCTCTTCTGGGCGGAGAAGATGCTGACTGGCGGGTGGGGCTAGCGCTTCACCAGCCTCCTGTACTGCGCCATGTGCTTCAAGGCCTGCTTCGGCCGGCCGAGCGACTTGCACAGGAGCGCGAAGTTGTAGTGGCAGTCGGCGAAGCGCGGGTCCGCGCGCAGCGCGCGCTCGTAGGCATCCATCGCCGCGCTCTTGCGCCCCATGTCCTCGAGCAGCACCCCGAGGTTGTAGAGCAGCAGCGGCTCGTCGCCGCAGGCGAGGATGGCGCGGCGGTAGGTGCGCTCGGCCTCGGCGAGCCGGCCCTTCTCGTGCAGGAGCCTGCCCAGGTTGACGTGTGCGCCCGCGTGCAAGGGATCGGCCTGCAGCGTGCGCTCGTAGGCTTCGCGAGCGGCCTCGATGTCGCGCCGCTCGAGATCGCAGCCGCGCTCGAACCAGTCATCGGCCCCCGAGGCCGGGGGCGCATCGCCGCGCTCGATCACGGCGAGCGACCCGGTCGAGGGGTCGCCCTCGAAGTCGAGGACGTATTGACCCGACTCCGCTTGCCAGCGCCGGGCCCCGTCCTTCACCACCACGCGATCCCCCTGCGCCTCGATCGACAGGCCCGACAGCGGCATCTCGTCGGGGAGGCGGCGTCTGAGCTCCTTGAGTGAACGGTTGATACGTCGCGGCGGGATCTTCGCCGCTGCGAGCGCCTGCGCGGTGCGCAGCACGATCAGGTCCTGGAAGGAGAACAGCCAGGCGTTGCGGGCGCCCCGCGCGGGAGAGACGAAGCCGGCGTCGACGAGGCTCTGGATGGTGCTGCGGGGCAGACGAAGCAGGCGCTCGACGTCGCGGACGCCGTAGGGGTGCGCTGCTGACGGTTGGGTGGCGGGGGCTATCTCTTGGCTGCCTTCTTGGGTGCGGCTTCTGCCTGCTGGACCCGCCGTGGGGCCTTGCGCGACTCGGTTTCGGCCGCCTTTGCCGGCGCGGGCGCTTTCTTCTTGTCCAGGCTCGCGCGCAGCGCCTCCATCAGGTCGATGACCTCGGCGCCGCCCTCCGGCGCGTCGACCATGGTGATTTCCTGGCCCTCGACCTTCTTCTGCACCGCGGCTTCCACGCGTGCGCGGACTTCGTCGGTGTAGGTGCTGGGGTCGAACTTCTCGGAGGCCTGCTGCTCGATCAGCTGCTGGGCGAGTTTCAGCTCGGCGTCCTTCACCTCGGTGTCCGGGATCTCGAGCTCCTTGATCGATCTCACTTCGCCCGCGTACAGGAGTTGTTGCATGACCAGACCATCATCGGAGGGACGGATCATCACGATGTACTGCTTGCCGCGCGCAGCCCAGCGGCCAAGCGCGCAGCGCTTGGACTGGCGCAGCGCCTTCGCGAGCAGGGCGTAGGGCTTGGCGCCGCCTTTGTCGGGCGCGAGGTAGTAGGCCTTGTCGAAGTACACCGGGTCGATCGACTCGATCGGCACGAACTCGGCGATGTCGGCGGTGTGGGTTCCCGCCTCCTCGAGCAGCTTCAGCTCCTCGGGGGTGAACATCACGTACTGGTCCTTCTCGAACTCGTAGCCCTTGACCATGTCCTCGCGCGGCACGATCACGTCTTCCTTCACGCACAGGTACTGCTGCTTGAGTCGCGAGCCGCAGGCCTTGTGCAGCAGGTTGAACGAGATCGCGCGGCTCGCCTCGGTAGCCGAGTAGAGCTTCACCGGAATGGACACGAGACCGAACGAGACGGTCAGGGTGGCAATCGGTCGTGCAGCCATACGTAACCCCCGTTAAGTCCTTCTTGGGGCAGGGATTCTACGCCTTCGCTCGCTCGAGTGCACGTTCCAGGCTCTGCTTCCGGGTGAGGGCGTCCTTCCAGCGGTCGCCGGTCGAAGCCAGCCGCTCGGGCGCGTTGGTGATCCGAAAGTCGAGGGGATGGGCCCCGGCGAGCTCCTCCCAGGTGAGCGGCATCGACACCGGCGCGCCGGCGACCCCCCGCGGCGAGTACGCCGAGTTCAGCGTCTTGCCGCGCACGTTCATGTTGTAGTCCATGAAGATCTTTCCGGTGCGCTTGGGCACGCTCCACTCCACCGTCACGTCCTTGGGGCGAAGGCGCACGAGATGCCGGCCCACCATCTCGCTCACCTTGCGCGCCGCGTCGAAGTCGAGCGTGCGCTCGATCGGGACGAAGATGTGCAGGCCGGTCTTGCCCGAGGTCTTCGCCACCGCCTCCAGGCCCATGCTGGCGAGCAGCTCGCGCAGCGCGAAGGCGACCTCCTTGCCCTTCTCGAAGGCCACCGTATTCAGCTCGGGCTCGTCGCCCGGCGCCTCCTTGCCCGAGTAGATGTAGGGGTCGATGTCGAACACCACGTAGTCGGGGTAGTTGAGGATCGAGGCCTCGAGCGCGGCCAGGGACTCCGAGAAGCTCGTGCTCTGTGTCGCCGCGTCGGGCCCGGGCCTGGCGCGCGAGTGCCACACGTGGAACTCGAGCGTTCCCGACTGCGCGAGCCATAGGAGCGTCGGCAGGTTGTCGCACAGCAGGTAGTCGTGGCGCTCGTCCTTGTGCTCGGAGAAGATGGTGATCTTCTTCGCGAAAGGCGGCAGCTCCGGGTCCCAGTGCTTCTGGTAGAAGCGCTCGCCCGCGATGCCCTCGGGCATGCGGATCATGGTGAGCGGGCGGTCGGCGAGGTGGGTGAGCATGTAGGGCGAGACCTGCGCGAAGTAGCGCAGCAGGTCGCGCTTGGTGATCATCGGCTGCTTCAGCGCCGCATCGGCCGGCCAGTACACCCGGTCGAGGTGGGTGAGCTTGAGCGTGTGCTTCCCGATCAAGAGGGTGAGCGCGGCTTTCTTGTTGTCGAGCTGGCGCAGCACGGCGTCGATCTCGCTGTTCCCTGAGCTCGGAGCCGCCTCCGCGACGGGACGCGCCGCCGCATGGGGGTCGGTGCGGCGCACCGACTTCGGATCGACATCGTCGCGCAGCCGCAGGAAAACCGGAGCGCGCAGCATGCCGTCGGGTGTCCACTGGTGGAATTCCACCTCGGCGACGAGCTGGGGCTTCAGCCAGATCGTGGGGCTGTGCAGCTCCGGCTCCTCGGCGAAGGGGCGCGCGTCGGTCTTCAGCTTCTCGGCGCGAGCCTTCACCAGGGCGAGGCTGCGGCCGTCGAATCCCGAGCCGACATGTCCGCAGTAATGCAGCTTGCCTTCGTCCCAGTAGCCGAGCAGCAGCGCCCCGAGCGGCGCGCGCGAGCCTTTGCCCTGGGTGAACCCGCCCACCACGAACTCGGCGCTCTTTACCGGCTTGATCTTCAGCCAGGCCTGAGCGCTTGCCGGCTTCGTATTTGCTGTCCTTGCGCTTGGCGATGACGCCCTCGAAGCCGCTCGCGAGGGCGGCTTTGTAGAGTTCCTCCCCGTCCTCCTCGGCATGCACCAACTGGACATGGGGCGTGGGCAGCAAGCACTGCTCCAGCCAGCGCCTGCGGTCGGCGTAGGAGGCTCCGCGCACGTCGAGGCCGGCGAAGTGCAGCAGGTCGAAGCAGAAAAACACGACCGGCGCCGCGCGATCGGCCTGCGCGATCTCGCGCTCGGTCTTCAGCTGCACGCGCTCCTGGAGCGCGGCGAAGGAAGGCCGGCCGTCGGCGCCGAAGGCGGTGATTTCGCCGTCGAGCACCATGCCCTTTACCGCCTGCAGCGCGAGCTCGGCGACGAGCTTCGGGAAGGCGGCCGTGAGGTCCAGGCCGCGCCGCGAGCGCAGCTTGACCTCCTTGTCGTCGACGAAGGCGAGCACGCGGTAGCCGTCGAGCTTGGGCTCCCACATCCAGCCGGCGCCGCCGAACGGCGCGCCGTCGCGCAGCTCGGCGAGCATGGGCAGGAGCTTCACCGGCAGCGCTTCGTTTTTTCCGGAGAGGACGAGCTGCGATGCGGGGATGCGACGCACCGGCAGGGCCTTGAGGTTCTCGACCATGAGGCCGGAGAGGACCGAGTGATCCTTCCCGGTGACGTCGGTTTCGGCGACGAAGCGGTCCTTGTGCTTGATCAGGAGCCAGTCCTTCGGGTTCCTGGCTGTGCGGACCAGCGCAAAGGACCCCTTGAGCTTGGTGCCGCGCAGCGTGACGCTCAGCTTGCCCGCGCCGATGCCTTCCCTGACGAGGCGCTCGGCCTGCGCGCGGTCGTGGTACCAGTGACCCTTGCGATCCTCGTCGGGCGTATAGGGGCCGCAATCCCACACGATCACTTCGCCGGCGCCGTACTGCTTGGGGGGAATCACGCCCTCGAACGAGGCGTAGTCGTAGGGGTGGTCCTCGGTCATGACCGCGAGGCGCTTGTCCACGGGGTTGAGCGACGGGCCGCGGGGAACGGCCCAGGACTTGAGCACGCCGTCGCACTCCAGCCTGAAATCGTAGTGCAGCTGGCGCGCCGCGTGCTTCTGGACCACGAAAAGGAGCAGTCCCTCGCCCGGGGCGGGGGCCGGCGCGGGCTCGGGCGTCGCGTCGAAAGCGCGCTTCTTGGAATATTCGTCCAGCAACACTGCCGCCGCCGACGGGTCGGCGAGCACGATGCGCTTGGATTTGGGCATGCGAGAGATTCTAGCTTGCCGGATCGCGCGCCGGTGCTGGACAATTCCGCCCATGACGCAAATGCTCGCCGGAACGAGCGGCTTCTCCTACAAGGAGTGGCTCGGCAAGTTCTACCCCGATAAGCATCCCGCCGACCAGATGCTGCGCTACTACGCCGGGCAATTCGCGACGGTCGAGATCAACAACACCTTCTACCGCATGCCCGCCGAGGCGATGCTCGCCAACTGGGCCGAGCAGGTCCCGGACGCGTTCTCGTTCACCCTCAAGGCGCCGAGGCGCATCACCCACGAGTTGCGGCTGAAGGAGTGCGAGACCCACGTCGCCGAGTTCCTGCGGCGCGCGCAGGCGCTGGGCGCGAAGCTCGGGCCGCTGCTGTTCCAGCTGCCGCCGTACCTCAAGAAGGACCTGGCGCGGCTGCGCGACTTCCTCGCGCTGCTCCCCGCGGGCCGTCCCGCTGCCTTCGAGTTCCGCAACGACTCCTGGCAGGACGAAGAGGTCTACGGCATGCTCCGCGACAAGGGCGCGATGCTGTGCTACACCGACACCGATGCGGGCGACTCCCCTCCCGTGGTCGTGACCGCCGACAGCGGCTACCTGCGGCTGCGGCGCACGCACTACGAGGACGCGGAGCTGAGCGAGTGGGCGGGGCGGATCGCCGCGCTCCGCGTTTCGCGAGCCTACGTGTACTTCATGCACGAGGACGACGCGCTGGGCGCGGTGTTCGCTCGCAAGCTCCTCGACCACTGGAAGGAGACGAGCAGGACATGAGCGACGCCGTCCCCGCGCTGGGCGCGATCGAGCGCCTGCGGCACTACTACGCGAAGAACGAGCAGCGGATGGCGGTCCTCTCGTTCATCTGCGGATTTCTGTTCGACATCCTCATGGTCGACCGCGCCGATTCCTGGCACGCGATCGCCCAGCAGCTCGCGTACCTCGCTGTGATCCTCGCAGCGCTGACGCAGATGTTTCTCGAGGAGGGCGGCCCGCCAGTCGACCCGGCGGGGCGGTTCTTCCTCGTACGCTGGTACTACCAGTACCGCACGGCGGTGGTGCACTTCTTCCTCGGAACGCTGCTCAACGTCTACACGATCTTCTTCTTCAAGAGCTCGTCGCTCCTGGTGTCTTTCGGGTTCCTCGCCTTCCTCGTGTTCCTGCTGTGGGCCAACGAGTCGGAGCGCATCAAGGCGATGGGGCTATCGTTCAAGTTCACGCTGCTCGCCCTGTGTGCGCTGTGCTTCGCGGCCAATGTCGTGCCGATCTTCGTCGGCTCGATCGGCACTACGGTATTCCTGGTGTCGATGCTCGCGGGCTGCGTGCCCGTGGTCGCGGTCACCTGGTGGATCAAGAGGAGCAAGCCCGAGCTGTTCGGGGGCGCCCGCAGGCAGATTTTGTTGCCGCTGGGTGGCGTGCTGGTCGGATTCCTCGTGTTCTACTATGTCAGGCTGATACCGCCGGTGCCGCTGTCGATTCCCTTCATCGGCGTGTACCACGCCGTCGAGAAGACCGGCGACGAGTACCGCCTGAGCCACGAGCGGCCGATCTGGCGCGTGTGGCAGCACGGCGACCAGGAGTTCCTCGCCCAGCCGGGCGACAGGATCTACGTGTTCTTCCGCATCTTCTCGCCGACGCGCTTTTCCGACCAGGTTCAGATGCGCTGGTACTGGAAGGACGAGGCCCGCGGCTGGGTGCTCCAGGATACGATCCCGATCAAGATCGTCGGCGGGCGGGCCGAGGGCTTCCGCGGCTACGGCTTCAAGTCGAACTACCAGCCGGGTGAGTGGAAGGTCCAGGTCGGGACCATGGACAACCGCGAGATCGGCCGCGTGTACTTCAGCCTCGAGACGCGGCCGGAGTGGCCGCGCAGCTTCGAGATCGAGCTGCAGTAGTCATCGCTCGGCCGCTGCGAGCATGCCGAAGCGCTGCCTGAGGTTCTCGATCTGCAGGAGGTAGGCCCGCAGGTCGTGCGGCCCGCAGCGCTCGCCGAGATCCAACCGGAAGCCCTTGCGCGCGAAGGCTTCTCCGCGGGCGAGCCCGCAGAGGTGGATCACCGCCGCCAGATCCTGCTTCTGCGCGAGCGTCGCCTTCACGTTCCCGCGGCGCGAGAGCACCACGGCGACGCTGCGGTGGAGCAGCGCCGAGGTCATTTCTATCGCGTGGCTGGGCACCACGCGGGTGTAAAGGGCGTTGAACCAGCACGAAGTCGGGTCGTACCACGGGCCGTCCTCCACCACCGCGTGGTCGTGGATGCAGTAGCGCTTCGCGTCGCGGAAGGCCGCGTCGGTGATCTGGAACATGCCTACTGCGCTGGAGGCGGGGCGGTACCACTCGAATGGGTTGCGGCTCCAGCGCCAGTTCCATTGCGGCGTCGCCACCGGGTTGCCGGCGCCCTCGACCTGCGCGAGCGCGGCGAGCAGCTCGGCGGTGATCACCGGGGTCGAATGCTCGCGGAAGAGGGGTCCATACTCGCGCCAGGTCGACGTCGGCGATTTCACGAGGGCCTGGCCGACAGGGAAGAACATCTCGGTCGGCTTGCGCCAGACCTGCACCATCCAGTTTGCCGCGGCCCAGAGGAGCACCAGCACGGTGAGAACCAGGGCCGCCCGGGCGCCGGCGGGCAGCGTCCCGAAGAGCTGGGCCGCTCGGCGCAGGCGGTCGTAGCCGCGTGCGACGGCGACCCGGATGCTGGTCGCCCGCTTGCTCTTCGAGCGCGTCCTGGCAGGCGCTGAAAGGGTTCGATTCATGCTCTATCCTATCCGGGTAGAATCGCCTCCAAGAGGCCGCCATGCAAGAGAACGACGTTACCACTGACAAGCTCGCCGCCGACCTGAGGCTGGTGATTTCGGACGCCGAGGCGTTGCTGCGCGCCACCGTTGGGGAGACGACCGCGGCGGGGCGCGCCAAACTCCAGGAGAGCCTGGACGCGGCGAAGCTCCGGCTCGGCCCCCTCGCAGAAGAAGCGGCGATCCACGCGCGCGACTCGATACGCGCCGCCGACGGCTACGTGCGCGAGCACCCCTGGAACGCGGTCGGCATCGCCGTGCTCGCCGGGATCGCGCTGGGGCTGCTTGTCAGCCGCAAATAAGAACGTGCCCGACCAAAACCTGCCGGAAGACTCCGGCCACACCGAAAGCCTGCTCGAGTCGCTGCGCGGCCTGGCGAAGACTTTCGTCGCGCTGGTGCAGACGCGCATCGAGATCTTCGCGAGCGAGATCGACGAGGAACGGACCCGCGTCGGGCGCATCCTGGTGCTCGCGGTGGTCGCGCTGTTCTTTCTGGGCCTCGCGGTCGTGCTTGGAGTGCTGCTCATCGCGGTCCTCTTCTGGGAGAACAATCGCCTGCTCGCGCTGGGCGTCCTCGCGGGCTTGTTCGCGCTCGGTGGCCTGGTCGCTCTGCTCGCCCTGCGTAAGGCCGTGCGGCAGCGCCCGAAGTTCCTCTCGGCGACGCTCGCCGAGTTGCGCAAGGACGAGAAGGAGCTCGGGCGATGAGCGCTCTCGAGGACATCCTGCAGAGGCGCGCGCGCCTGGTCGTTGAGGCCGACGCCCAGCGCAAGGCGCTTGCCGGCGAGCTCCAGGTGTGCAGCAGCGTGCTCAAGGTCGCAGACCGCGGCATCGCCTGGGCGGGGTGGCTGCGCGCGAGGCCGTATCTGGTCGTCGCGCTGGTCACCGCGGTCGCGGTGCTGCGCCCCAAGCTCGCGTTCGCGTGGAGCGCGCGCGTGCTGGCGGTGTACCGCGCCGGGCGCTTCCTCTACGAGGCGGTCAAGCCCGCCCTCGAAAGCCGCAAGACTACGGGTAGCTGAACGGCACCGGGTAGGGCCGCCCGAAAGGCCGCCCCGCGCGCACCGTCGCCACGGGCTTCAGGTACTTGTCGCCTTTGCGCGTGTTCTTGCGCGTGTCGACGAATTCCACCGGCCCCTCGACGAGCTCCAGGATCGAGACGTCGGCGGGTGCGCCGAGGGCAAGCGTGCCGAGCTTGTCCAGCCGGTTGATGATCTTCGCCGGCGCGGAGGTCGCCATCGTCACCACCTGCTCGAGCGAGAACCCCATATTGAGGAACTTGCTCATCACCCATGGCAGGTGGGGCATCCCCGGCGTGTTGCCACTGACCGCGTGGATGTCGCTGCCGATGGTGTCGGGCACGAGGCCCTGCTGGATCGCCGGCTCGGCCACCGTGTAGTCGAAGCTGCCGCCGCCGTGGCCGACGTCGATCAGCACGCCGCGCTTCTTC